>ERZ810286.363-NODE-363-length-15703-cov-8.29045_pt1 | contig 15703 bp, 9 predicted proteins | sample MGYA00520485_ERZ810286 | MGnify/ENA primary metagenome ERZ810286 (study PRJEB31588, sample SAMN03399887) | human gut metagenome | study: EMG produced TPA metagenomics assembly of the PRJNA231909 data set (A prospective, longitudinal analysis of the...
ACACGACGCTCTTCCGATCTATGATGGGTGAAAACAAGAATTTCACAATCAGAAACAATACGGTTTCGTATAATGGCAACGGTGCAGTTTTCCTGAATGGAAATATCAGTAATGGTATTATTGCAGGAAATGATGTCGTTGATAATTACGGCACCAGAAACCTGACAGCCGGGATTGTCATGACTTCGATGGAAATTGACGATTACTACACGGCATACAATGAATTTAAAGATGAGCATTTATACAATCTGTTAGATACGCCGCATGATATTGTGTTATATCAGAATAATGTAAAACATAATAATTCATCAGGTATTTATTCCGATGGGGCATATCAGATTTATATTGTTGAAAATATTATTTATCAGAATGATAAAGAGGGTATGTGTCTGGATTACGGTACATTCGGTGCGTATGTCAGCAACAATATTGTCAAAGAAAACGGCGGACGTCTAAGACAGTCCGATGAAGATTTAGAAGCGGACTTTGTAACGACGTTTGGACGTCTGTCAGATGGTTCGTCACCGGCAAAGCTTCCGGGCATTTCGATTGATAATTCGGCATATAATACGATTGTCAATAACAATGTTACGCAGAATTACGGAAGCGGTGTGAAGATGGTGCGTTCCGCATACCGCAATATTATTATGGAAAATTCTGTATCAGATAATAATAAAGGAAAAAGTGATGATTTCCATTTCTTTGGAATTGAAATTGGACATGAAAGTACGCCGGATGAACCGGTTAAAGGACTGGACTTTACAGCTTCCTATGAAAATATTGTATGCAGAAATATAGTGACGGGAAGCAATTATGCCGGTGTGTTTTTAGCAGTGGAATCTTATTGTAATGACGTATTTGACAATACGATTCTTGGCAGTGAGTGGTATGCAATTGAGTGCCACAGTAATATGTTTAACAGTATGCCAAACAATATTATGGACCAGGAGATCCTCAATTTGTATGCACGCTGATTACATAAAGGGAAAATGTAGATAGTGTTTGACGGGCATGGAAATTGCGATATTTCATGCGGAAAAGAGGTAAGATGAAAAAGACATTCGTAGGCGCAGTGGCTGCACTGTTGTTTATGTTTTGCTTTAGTTTGCATCCGGTAAGCGCGCAGGCGGCAGAACATATGCTCCAGATGGAAAATGATGAATGGGTATGTTATACCGCTGGACAGCGTGATAATTCTTATACCGGGATGGCTGTTAATGAATATGGCTGGTGGTATCTGACAGATGGTGAAATTGACTGGGATTATACCGGAATGGCATGTAATGAATACGGCTGGTGGTATATGAACAATGGTGCATTGGATTTATCTTATACGGGTATTGCTGATGTAAACGGTGAGCCGTGGTATGTAGTCAATGGCACAATTGATTTCAGTTACAATGGCATGGTAAATGCAAGCGGCAGCTGGTGGTATCTGAATCAGAATAAAGTAGATACAGATTTTACCGGTCTTGCATTAAATGAATACGGCTGGTGGTATATAAATGCCGGTGAAATTGATTTTTCATATACCGGACTTGGATATAATGAGTATGGCTGGTGGTATGTTGATAACGGTACTGTAGATTTATCGTATACAGGCATGGCACAGTTAGGATATGACTGGTGGTATGTGACAAATGGTGTCTTAGACAGAGATTATACCGGAATGACTGTTTATGATGGAAACTGGTACTATCTGATAAACGGTTTCCTTGACAGAAGCTATGAAGGTCTTGCAGATAACGAGTATGGCTGGTGGTATATTTCGAACGGAACAATTGACTTTACATATAATGGAATGGCAGCAAATGAGTATGGCTGGTGGTATGTAAGCAGCGGCGGAGTCGATGGCACTTTTACGGGTGTTGCTTCAAACAGCTATGGTTCATGGTATTTTGAAAACGGTACAATTAATTATAGTTATGACGGTGAATATACCTATGTAGGAATTACATATATTGTTAAAAATGGTCTGGCAACGCCGCTTCAGAAGTCATCCGTCGGAATTGATGTATCAAAGCACAACGGAGAAATTGACTGGGATGCCGTAAAAGCAGACGGGATTAAATTTGCCATTATCCGTGTCGGTTACGGAAATGATGATACAGATCAGGATGATGTATGGGCAGTACGCAATATGCAGGAATGCGAACGCGTAGGTATTCCGTATGGTGTATATCTGTATTCGTATGCAGTCAATGAAGATGAGGCAAACAGCGAAGCAAATCATATTTTAAGAATGTTACAGGGATTTAATCCGGTATTGGGTGTGTATATTGATATCGAAGATACAGAATATTATAACAAATATGATATTGATCCATACAGCTCAGAGGGCAGGGAACTGATTACCCGTATAGCAGTCACTGTAATGGACAGAGTCAGCCGCGCAGGTTATACTGCCGGTGTGTATGCTAACTGGAATTATTTCCAGAATGTATTGATCCAGAGTGAGATTCAGGCTTATAAGTGGCTCGCATGGTATCAAGAAGATACATCTGAGGTTCCGGAAGGTGACTGGATTATGTGGCAGTATACAAGCACCGGACATGTAAACGGTATAGAAGGTAATGTTGATATGAACTTCTGGTATGGATTTTAAAGATGGAAAAAACAAAACAAAGAATAAGCTGGATTGATGTTACAAAAGGAATTGCCATATATCTGGTGATTCTCGGACATTCGCTGATTGGCCTGAAGGTAAATGATTATATTTTTGCGTTTCATATGCCATTATTTTTCATTGCTTCAGGACTGTTATTCCGCGAAAAGAGTATCAAAAAAACCATTGCAGGCAATATTAAAAAACTGCTTGTCCCATATTATATTACGAGTGTATGTGTAATTCTTGGCAGGGCAGTCAGTGCGTACTTACAGGGCTGGACGGTTCAGAATATCCGGAATTTGTGCTTAAATACGATGATTGGTGCAGTTTTTGGATATGGTGTAGATGGAAGTAAATGGTTCTTTACAGTCTGGATGATTGGTGCAATCTGGTTTTTATGGGCATTTTTCTGGAGTGACATTATTATACATGTAGTATTTCGTTATACAAAGAACTGGCAGGAATGGCAGAGAGCGTTTTTAATCATAGGAATCTCGGCAGTTTCTTATATTGTAGGACAGTATATCTGGATTCCTACGAATTTAGATGTGGGTGGATTTGCAATTTTATTTGTTTATATCGGCTATCTGCTCCAAAAAATCCGGATATGGGAGCAGGGAAAGCTTCCGTGGATTTGCTGGATTCTTTGTGTAATTGTATGGGTCTATGCTTCCCATACGGGCGGGATTAATATGGTAATCCGTGCCGTGCCAAACTTCGTCGTTTTATTCGGTGCAGTTGCAGGAAGTGTCATGACGATGAAGCTTGCCATACAACTGGATAAAATTCCGGGAATCAGCAGATGCCTTTCCTGGTTTGGAAAGAACAGCATGAAAATCTTATGTGTGCATTTATTTGAAATATTGATTCTTTCGTGGGATTTTATAGAAGTGAAATGCCATGTGCCGGTTACAAGACTGACAACCATTATTTTAAGGACAATATTTATTGTGGTTGTTGTTTTATGTATCAACGGAGTGCAGGGCATATATAAGAAACAAAAGAAACAGAAGTAAAAAAGGGCAGCGGCTTTACAATTATTGTAGAGCCGCTGCCTTTTTTAGGTGCGCCCGATAATAAGCGCTGTGGTTGAATGGGAGCTAGTTTAAAGTAATATTGTTTTTTACAGTACTGCTCATAGATGAGAAATCTGCAGCGCCAAATGTATAGGCTGATGAGAACTTATTGTACATAATGACATTTTCACAAGAAGAACCACCGTTATTTGCAGTATCATCATCGGCGATAAATACACCGAAATCGTGTGAACCTGTTACAGTATTATTTAAAACAACATTCCAGTTGCTTCCTAAACCATCAATATAACCAAGGTTTTCGGTTTCAACAGCAAGCGGTTCAATATCAATACCGGAACTCTTTGCACCCATCTGGTTGTATGCATTATCCGTACAGATATTGTTTACGATAATATTACCCAGACCGGTACGAACCAGTTTAATACCACTGCAGCTGTTGTTATAGACGTTATTGCTGTCAACAATATTGTAAATACCATTATCAATAGATACACCTGGAAGTCCGCCTGCAATACCGTTGTTTACAACTTCATTGTGGGCAAAGTAGTTGCCGATGCAGCCACTGTCAAGGCATACGCCTTCAAGGATACTGTCACGTAGTGTATTATAAGTGATATATGTCTTATAAGAACCGATGCAGTATAAGGCTTCACCGCTGCAGCCTGAAATAACATTTCCGGTTACAATGATATCATGAGGACCGGTTGTTTCGTTATCAACACGGATCTGCTGACCGTTCTGCAGACAGCTGATTGCAATACCTGCAAAACCTTTTGCGCCTGAAATACGGTTGCTGTCAATCAAAAGGTTTGAATGATTGCCATAAACGGCAATAGCGTCATCGCCGACATTGTTAATGGTGTTGCCGCGGATGATTCCGTTTACGGTTGAACCGTATTCGTCAGAAATCATGATACCGCTCTTAGTAGCATTATTTAATGTATTGTTTTCAATCAGAATATTGTCAGCACTGAATACATTAATGCTGTTTACATAAGGAATATCGGTAGATAAATTCTTTACGCCGCAGTTTGTGGATGGAATTACACCATCTTTATACACATATAATACAACGCCGACATCAGGAGCTTCGGTATAACCGGCTTTCATAACAAGACGGTGGCCATTTCCATCTAAAATAGTATCAGATGGAACCATGATAATACCAAAAGAACCATTGGTGTTCTTATACACCTGAATGTCCTGTGTAAGCTGTACAATCTTTCCGGTGTTGTTTTGTAAGAACTGATTTAAATCGTCTACGTCAGTTCCGGTATACTGTACAGTCTGTGTAGGTAATCCGCTTAATGCATTCTGAATATTTGTATTCAATGAAGTCATATTGGCTTCCGGGTTCATAAGGTCAGAACGGGAAAGTCCTAATGTGTGTAATCTTGAAATAACCTGGATGCCGTTTAAGGAATCCAGCGTATTCAGTGCAGATAAATCGTATTTCACGCTGTAATCCGTTACAGAAGCATTCAGATCAGAAATTGAAATATTTTCTGCATTGCTGCTTAAGCCTGCATCAGATGTCATATAAGTCTGATGTGCGGCAGACTGGAAAACATATCCGTCAGAGGTCTTTGTTACCAGCCACTTTGCTTCTGCAGCGTCAGAAGATGCTGCAAAATACATAGAACCATTACCGTTTGCTGCGCAGAATCCGTTCTGTGTTAATGAATATATGGTATAAACGCCGTTTCCTAAAGAAGAAATACGGTAATTGTTATTACCGAAAGAGTAAATACCGGTTGTTAAAGATTCCTGACCAAAAGATTTTGGTGTCAGAACAAAACGCTGGGCAGAAGTATCGTGTCCGATGGCCTGCTGCAGTGAAGTTCCAAAAGCAGCTGCACCGTTTAAAGTTAAGTACTGATAGCTGTTTGCGGAAATAAAACTGTAAGTGCCGTTTGTGTTTTTCTGGATATACCATGTCTGGTCAATATTATCAGTACCCTGCGCCTGCATTACGGCAGTGCCGATAGAAATAGAACCCTTTGTATACACAAAACGCTGTGAATTGGCATTTTTAATTTTATAAAGACCCTTTGAAGAATCAATACAGTTGATATAGAATAACTGTTCAGAACCTTCAGAAGCGTCAGCCAGTGTCATCGGTGTATCGTCTTTTACAGAAGCATCCTTTGCAGAAAGCATCGCAGCTGTGTTATCAGAAGCAGCGATGGTATAAGCACCATCAGCAAGAATCTGTGTATACGGAGATACAAAGTTAAAGGTCTGTGTTCCTGCATTAGACCATAAAGCGGTTCCTACATTGGAATTATCCTCGCTGGTCATGTAGAAGGTATAATCCGTACGCGCAATAGCAATCGTATATACACCTGCAGAAGTTTCAGTAACCGTCCAGTTCTTTGTTCCGTTTACGGAATCAGAAGTAACCTGTACATTGTCTGTAAAAGCATTGGTTCCCCAGCCGTGGTTGTAAGAATTAATCAGCCACTTGTGTGATGCATCATCTCCGTTGGCATCAATATAAGCAAGGGACATGAAACAGTAGGTTGAGCTGGCTTCATCTTTAACAACAAGGAATTTCTGGCTGTTCGCGCCGGTAATCTTAGACATTACCAGATTGTAGCCGCCTTCTGCAGTAGCGGATTCCTCTACTGTTAGGGCATAGTTTGGATTGCTGTTGCTGCGGATCATATACACACCGCCGGTGAGTTCTCCTGTAGCAGCATTGCCGACATGGAAAATGTCTTCACGCGGAACGGCAAAACCGCCGGTAACATCATAAGTCATACCGTTAAAAGTGAATTCGCCGTTGAAATTAAAATCAATTACGCCGTTATTGTAGTACCAGTAACCGTATGCGTTACTGCCGATGCCGTGGAAACTTAAATCCAATGCACCGTTGGTGATATACCACCATCCGAAATCATTGGCAGCCATACCGGTGTAGTTCCAGTTTAAGGCACCGTTAGTCATATACCACCATCCAAAATCGTTGGCAGCCATACCGGTGTAATTCCAGTCTAGGGCACCGTTAGTGATGTACCACCATCCAAAATCATTGGCAGCCATACCGGTGTAATTCCAGTCTAAGGCACCGTTAGTCATATACCACCATCCGAAATCATTGGCAGCCATACCGGTGTAATTCCAGTCTAATACACCGTTGGTGATATACCACCATCCAAAATCGTTGGCAGCCATGCCGGTATAATTCCAGTCAATTGTACCACCGGAAACATACCACCATCCGAATTCGTTGGCAGCCATACCGGTATAATTCCAGTCAATTGTACCGTTGGATACGTACCACCAGCCAAAGTCATTCTGGGCAAGACCGGTGTAGGATGTATCAACGACACCGTCTACATAGTAGTACCAGGTATTGTCCACAGGATTCAGGTACAGCCAGCCGCCGCCGGCAGCCTGTGCAGTATTTGGTTTTGCAAAAAGGCAAAGCGCAAATACAAATGCAGCAATAAAAGCTGCACACATTTTTTGTACTGCTTTCTTCATAGAAATCCTCCTTTAGTAAATAAATTTATATTTTAAAAAACCGTCACCTGGCAGTTTTTAAAATAACAGATTGAAAAAATGTTTTTATGGCAATCCACAATACCAGCGTAGCACAAATACAGATCATACGCATTAAAAACTGCATAAAAACATCTGCATTCAAAAGAAGTCCTTCCCAGTGGATAAATTGTGCTTCAATACAGTGAATGCCTAAAACAGCAAGGCTGTTTCTGCCAAAAAACTTCAAAACCGCCGTCGGTATCGTGTAACGGCTGAGCATCTGACAGCACAGGCATAAAATGACCGTTCCGCATACAGCACCGGCAAGACTCAGTGGAAAAAGCGGGTAGGAACGTATGGATAATTCAATTCCGCCTTTTTGTATCTGCAAAAGCCAGATACAGCCGGTCAGCACAATGCTTAAAGGATAGCGTTTTAAATATTGCCAGACAGAATATTTGTTTAAAAGATATCCGGCATAAATGAACGCAGCTGCGGTCATGGAAACATCAAAACTTTCCGGTAAAAATGCAACATGCGTGCCGATATACCAGCCGGTGATGGTGACGGCAGCCACCAGAATGCATGTAAGTGCTTCTTTTTCGCGTGAAAGCTTTAAAATGGCAATAAAAAGCATCCGGGCAAAGAAAAGGCAGATTACAAACCAGATAACAAATACACTGCCAATGTCCGTAAAAACAGAAGACGAGTAACTCATGCCAAACAGTGCAATCTTTGCCTGCATGCGTAACAGTGAAACGGTTGTATCCATGCTGATTCCGACATAAAGCCATTGGCGCCATACACGGACAAATGCAACCAGTACTTCAATGCCAAAGTAAGGCAGAAGAAGCCCTTTCCATGTGCTTTTAAAAAAGTGCTTCCAGGAACAGTTTTTGGTAAAATAGCCGCTTAACAGCATAAAAGCCGGCATATGGAAAGAAAATATAATCTGGCGGATATTGCTGTCAATTGGCATATGTGCATAAAGCATAAGCAGAATACAGGTGCCTTTTGCCATATCAACCCATTCTACGCGTTTGCTTACCGGAGCTGCACCGGATTCTGTGGTCAGTGTATTTTTCCCGTGTCCGGCAGGATGCAGCCGCCGGAGTAAACGGCATATCAGCAGTCCGCCGGTTATCAGCAGGATATGGATTAAAAAAAACAGTACAGACTGTACATAAGTATTTGTTATCCGGTGTTCATTGAAGCAGGTCAGTAAAGAACTCCATGGAAAACAGTTCAGTTCGGTTAAATGCAGACAAAAAATAAGCATAAAGTGCGAACCAATCCGGTTTCCGAGGGCGGTTAACCGTGGACAGTGCTGCTCAATAAGCATTGCTGCATAAAAAAGAAAAATGCAGGCACAAAAAGCAGCCAGCCAGTCCCAGATGCCATAGCCGTAATTGTTATTTACCATGAATAATCTGCCGCCGCCTTTGGCAATGTATACCGCAGAAAGAACAAAACAGACAGCCGGAATAAAAGGTGCTTCTTTTAATCTGGCAAGGATATTCTTTTCGCGGAGCATAAAGCCGCAGAATACGAAAATGGTTCCTGTCATAGCAGTCTGGATACTATAAGGAAGCCAGAAAATCCGGCTGGTAGCAAAACCGGCAAGTGCAGTCAGCACAATGCCGATGACGGCATACCGGGTACGCAGGCACAAATGTGTAATATTAACGGCAAAAAATAATGCTGGAAGAAAACACAGCGAGCCGATCATGCGGATATATGCAGGTGTAAAGTAATCTACACCGGAACCGTAAAAGGCTGCCCATACCCATAACAGCAGCTCATGAAAAGACTCTGTAAAACCGGACCCTGTAAAAAAAATACGGACTGCCATAATAGCAATAATGACCGCACAGGTAATAAAATACGGAATCATCAAAGTGCGGAAAGTATAAAGCAGTGTCTGCCGGATGTTTTTAATTTCTAAAAAATATCCACTGATAATAAATAAGACCGGAATATGAAAAGTGAAAATAATCCGGGTTATAATATCAGGACATAAAAACCATTGACTGCCTACGATAATACATAAAATTGTAATGCCAGACACAATGTTAAAAAGTGGTTTTGAATCAAGCTTATCCATTGTAAATTTTCCTTTGCAGATATACTAAAATAATATTTATATTGTTATGTACAGTATACCGTAAAAACAAGGAATTCTCAAGAAAATTAACAGGTATTTACAGCGGATGTTGAACCGTAAACCGCGTTGTGTTATCATTTGCAGAATACGAAAACTTTACGGGGAAGGAATTCGTATATTAATAAGAGGGCAGATTTTTGCAAATGCCTAAGCAGGGATTTAAATGAAGAAAGGAAAAGATACAAGTGAAAAAAATATTTCGAAAAAAGAAAGCAGTTGTATGGATTGCCGCAGTAGCAGGGATGATAGCAGCATTTGGCTGTTTTACAGAAAAAGCGCAGGCAGCGGGATTTTCCGGCATGACCTTTTATCACCGCTTTTTGATTAACTGCTGGGGTGACTCGATGACAGCAGGACAGGGAGGAAGCGGTGTATCCTATCCGAGGGTTTTAAAAGAACTGACGGGATTTCCGGTCAATAATTTCGGTGTCAGCGGGGAAAACACTTATGAAATCGTAGACCGCAGTGCAGAATACGGAGATCAGTCCGGTGACATCATGATTATCGAGATGGGGGATAACGGAAAGTGGAAGAATATGGATGATTTAATCAAGCAGTATCAGAATATGCTTGATGAGGCAGACTGTTCTAATTATATCATCATCAGTTCGACAGATGATCCCAATGATACCGACCAGATATGGGGAGAGAGCGGTTATGAACCGGGTATGCAGGATACATGGTATGAGGCAGCATTAAAAGATGCATTTGGGGAACACGTGGTTACGGCAAGAAAGTATCTGATTGAAAACGGGCTTTCAATTAACGGACTGGATGAAACAGACGAGGACAGGGAACGTGCCGAAAAGGGGCTGATTTCGTTACAGTTAAGAAATTACTGGATTGATAACACTCATCTGAACGGATATGGATACCGTGCGCAGGCTTATGCCGTATATGAAAAAGGCATAGAACTGGGATACTGGTTTGCGAATGGCGGAGATGTTACTTCTGACAGCTGGGTAGTTGTAGAGGATGATGTCATTCAGGCAGATTACACAGGAATGGCATCTAATGAATATGGCTGGTGGTATTTTAACGATGGAGCACTTGATTTAAGTTATACGGGAATGGCATCCAATGAATATGGCTGGTGGTATATGACCAATGGCGCCTTGGATTTAAGTTATACGGGAATGGCATCCAATGAATATGGCTGGTGGTATATGACCAATGGCGCCTTGGATTTAAGTTATACGGGAATGGCATCCAATGAATACGGCTGGTGGTACATGACCAACGGCGCCTTGGATTTAAGTTATACAGGAATGGCACTAAATGAATACGGCTGGTGGTACATGACCAACGGCGCACTGGATTTAAGTTATACAGGAATGGCATTAAATGAATACGGCTGGTGGTACTTTAACAATGGGCTGCTTGACTTAAATTATACAGGAATCGCATCCAATGAGTATGGCAGCTGGTATTACAGAAACGGAATCATTGCTTATGATTATTCGGGAACCGTAGCGGATAATGGAAAGACATATACCGTACAGAACGGATTTGTTATCGCTTAAAAAGCACAGAATTAGAGTTGTAAAGGCGGCAGTACCATGCACGGATAAATGGTATCTGCCGTTTCTTTGCGGTTAAAACACCGGAAAAGGGGAAATACTGTTGCCGTAGGATACAGGTGCTTAGGGAGTATGAGTTTCAGGTACAGGGAAATGGAGACCAGTATGCAGGATGGCGTGTTTTATCAGATTGTATCGTCCGGTCTGAAAACGGTTTGTGAAGACGAATTCTGGGAACAAAAAGACACAATTGCAGTAATCGATGCGCATAAACTGGAAAACAGCCAGTCATTTGGACAGTTTTGCAGTGGCTGCAGCGGAGGGGAATATATCCGCGGGTGCAGGGTGATACAGGATAAAAGCCATACGCTGATAGAATGGCATGTGCCGGAAAAAACAAAAAAGAATGTGTCGTGGCATTTTGCAGTTTTTATAACAGCAGAAAAAATTGTCTGTATACAATATACAGGCTCAGCCGGAAAAGTGCAGGAACTTATAAATACGTTTCTTCATAAAGAAGCCTATACCAAAGAACGTTTTTTGTATGAGCTGTTTGGTGCAATGACCGCAGATGATCTGCAGTATATGGAAAAACTGGAAAGGACGTTATCCGTATTAGAAGAAGAAGTGTTTCGTGCGGGCGGAATGGATTTTAACAGCAGTATGTTACAGGTAAAAAAGAAAATTTTTCAGTTTTACCGTTATTACAGCCAGTTCATTGAAATCGCAGCTGCGCTGGAAGAAAATGAAAATGCTGTTCTGGATGCACAACACACGGCTTATTTTGCAAGAATCAAAGAAAAAGCACAGCGGCTTGCCGCAGAAACACAGGTGCTTAGGGAGTATGCGGTGCAGGTACAGGAGGTTTATCAGTCGGAACTGGGAATCCGCCAGAATCACATTATGAAAATACTGACGACAGTAACAACGGTGTGCCTGCCGCTGTCACTGATTGCCGGCTGGTACGGCATGAATTTTTCTTATATGCCGGAATTATCGTGGCGGTACGGTTATCCGATGGCAGCAGGAATCAGCGCGCTGGTACTGGTTTTGCTGCTGTGGCTATTCCGCCGGAAGGGGTTTTGGTAGGGGAAAAAGATATTGTAATTGTAAAATACAAATGATAAAATATTTATCAGATGCATAAAAATAAAAGCGTGAGATAGTGGAGGACTTATGAAACTTCATATAGAAAATGTGGCAAAAATTAAAAAGGCAGATATAGATGTAGAGGGAATTACTGTCATTGCAGGAAGTAATAATACAGGAAAAAGTACAGTAGGCAAGGCATTGTTTGCAATGTTTGAGTCCTTTTATAGTTTAGAGAAATTTGTAGAAGACTGGAAGCCGAATGATGCTAAGAAAATACTAAAAAAGCATGGGGATAATCTGGATTTTATATGTAAAAGGCTGGCAAATGTTAAAAGAAGAAAAACTTCTTTGGCTGAAAATGTGCAGCGTACTTATATGCAGCCGCTTGCTAAATGTGAGAATGAAGACGAAATCAGGCAGATAATGTCAAGCTATTGCATAGAGCATTTATCATTATATGGCGTTGAGGACAAGAGCAAAGATAGTGAAGTTTTATTATGGTTAGAAGATGCAATAGAAGATATGAATAAAACTCTTTTGAATTATAATTCAACATATGCTGAAAAAATCGGAGTAACAAATATTTTTGAAGATGTTTTTGGAAGGCAGATCATAAAAGGAACGAACAAAAACGGTGATATACAGTCAGAGAAGCAAAAAAAAGCCTGTGTTCAGATAGATGTTCATAATCATGGAGAAGTAAAAAGCAATAGTGTAATCATGGCAAATGATGATGTAAAAGGGGTTCATCAGGAATTTTCCGTAAATACGCGTGCACTGTATATTAAAACTCCGGAAACGCTGGATAGACTGGCTGGGTTAGAACTATATTCGAGCCGGAAAGAGCAACAAAAAAAGATAGAGGAAGAACTCACACCTTATGCAGATAGAAATGAATTTAACTTTCTTATTGAACCATATTATAACTTTGCGTATCAATGGGGAAAGGGGAAAAATATAAATTCTGATGTTGATGAATCAAATGTGGAAATGCAAAAAATGGATAGTATTATAGAAGAAATTGATCGTCAGCTGCTGCAGTTAATGGACGGAACGGTTTCTTTTGATAAGAATGCACCGTTGATGTTTCAGGATAATCAGTATGTAGAACGTTTTCAGTTAGTAAACCTGTCAACAGGGTTAAAAGCAGTGTCACTGCTTCAATGTGTATTGCATTACCGGGTTTTAAAAAAGAAATCTGTTTTGATATTAGATGAACCGGAAATTAATCTGCATCCGGAATGGCAGGTGGCATATGCCCGGTATATTGTTATGCTGCAGAAAAGTCTGGATTTGCATGTGGTTATAACAACGCATAGTCCATTCTTTTTAAAAGCAATAGAAAAGGCTTCGGAAGAAAGCGGTATATGGGAGAAATGTCATTACTATTATGCACATAATGAAAAGGGGGATGCAGTCATAGAATGTGTGGATGACAGTATGGAAGATGTGTATAGCAGGATGATGATGCCTCTTATAGATATGATGAGTGATATGGGGTTTTAACCGGAGGAGAAAATCGTGACGGAAGATATCAAAAAAATGCTGGGGCTGCCGGAGGAGGCAGAGTCAATTCTGATTACATCATTAAAGAAATTATCTGAGGATGATGGACAGGGAAATAGTATAGAAATAGAGAATGAGTGGATGGCACAGCGTTTTGTAGAAGCCGGACTTTCAGATGCAGATAAAATATTAAATAAAGATTATCCGGTTAAAGTGAATGAATACGTTGTTCATTCACCGGAAATGGCAATCAGCATGGATAGCATTGCTGTTTCTTATGCGGCAACAAGAAGAAGGAACGATGTATTTAAAATTAATGAAATGCCAAGTTCGGTAGATGCATTGGATATTAAAGGAAAACAGTGGTATTTTATTGAATTTAAAAACGGGGACTGGAAACCAAAGGATATTAAAATTAAAGTCTATGAAAGTATTATACTGTTGAGCAATCTGCATGAACTGGATAAAAACGCAATTATTAAAAATAACAGGGATTCACTTGTTAAAGAAATTGAAAACCTGGGAATTTCAGAAAAACTGGGTAAATTTATGGACGAAGACACGGTTCCCAAACAGTGTCAGAATAATGGAACATTAATAGTTGTCTATAGCGATAAAAATCATATTGCCAGACTGTATAAAGAATTGTGCAGTTTTAAAGAAGATTACGCAGATATGAATCAAATATTAGCGCAGATGAAGCTACAGTGTCTGGAAAGAGAAAAAGCACCGGGTACGTTGGATTTTGGATATCCTTATATCAATAAACTGGCAGGCATGATATTATCAGCAACTTCTGTTAATAGAAAATTCGAGTATTACAATGCGATTATAAAAATGCTCAAAAGAATGATAGGTAAAGATGAAAAGAATGTAGAGCAGACCATCAGAATTTTAGACGAGAATCCGTTACTCGTGACTTATTTGTGGAATCAGTTTTATGGTGATAATCCGAAAATGAATACATATAGGCAGCAGCTCTATAAAAGTATTCCGCTTACTGGGGAAAGCTTAATGAAGCTTGCAGCAAGAGGAAGCCTGGAAGGTTGTTTGCGGGATAACGAAGCCGGTTTTGCAGACCATTATGAGGTGATACAGCGTATTTTAAATCGAAAACGGTATAAAAATGAAAAGAAACAACTGGAAGAACTGGTTGATTTTTGCAAAGATTTACTACATGAAGAATCAGATGCTGATATTTTAAAAGAAGATTCTTTTTTTGATATAAAGAGTTTGTTGAGAAATGATGAAAATGAAGAAATCTGTAAAAGAGGACTGTTTCTTGATAGAGTTTTTTGCCCGCGCGGCAGGGGAAATCACATAGCTATAGAATCTTATTGTCAGCTCCTAAAGAATATAGCAGGAATAGATGAAAAGACAGCAAAGGAATTGGCAAAAAGATGCGAGGGCGATGCAGGAAGGTTTTATCAGTGTGTTGCGTTATGGCAATATCTTTATGGAAAAGCAGATATCAGACAAAATGCAAAATCTGATTATTATGTAAAAATCTGCTGTCAGATGGACTTATTAAATGATTTGGCAGAAAATAAAGATAAAATTAGATATGGACGGTTTCAAGGAGCAATAAAGGATGCTGTAAGCAGATATAAGGGGGAAGAAAAAGAGAGGGAAATTCAAAAAGAGGTTCAGAAAATTGTAAAAAGTATAGAGCAGGGAAAGACGGTTCGTGAAATTATGCCATTGTATGTTTCTGCTGAATTAATGGTTGATGCAAATGCAGTATCCGTAAGAAGACTGCAGACATTGATGGAAGGCATTGTACTGAAAAAAGTAGAGGGCTGCCGTGGCGTTGATTTTGAAAAAAAGATGGAATATATACAGAGATCGTATACCTGAAATAAATTGTATCCAAAAAAATGCGGGGGGGGGTATAAATATGCCCCCCCTTGCATTTTGGGAAAATCAGATGAAAACAGCCGCAAAATTGTTGCAGACAAGGCAGTTTATACAATTGACAAGAATAAAGAGTTGGGATAGAATGGATAAGATAAAGGGGAATGAGTAGAAATAGATTTCTAGTAGTGTTTAAAATGACAATTTGTCGTTATAGAGAAAACATAAAACGGGAGATTAGGATTATATGAGAAACTTAAAGAGGATTACATTATATATTATGAGCATTGTCGATATATTTTCGTTGATTGCAGCATTTATAGTATCTTATATAATTAAGTTCAGACTTGTGGAAAAAAATAGTGAGGGACTGGTTTCATCTTCATCTTATATGACATTATTAGTATGTAGATCGGAAGAGCACACGTCTGAA
>ERZ810286.408-NODE-408-length-14242-cov-9.54733_pt1 | contig 14242 bp, 8 predicted proteins | sample MGYA00520485_ERZ810286 | MGnify/ENA primary metagenome ERZ810286 (study PRJEB31588, sample SAMN03399887) | human gut metagenome | study: EMG produced TPA metagenomics assembly of the PRJNA231909 data set (A prospective, longitudinal analysis of the...
TCAGACGTGTGCTCTTCCGATCTTGTTGAGATTCGTATAAATAGTGTAAGAACGTTTTCCGTCTTTTTCCTTCCGATCAAACGTTATATAATAGTAACGTGTGTCACCTTCCAGGTTTTCTCCATTCCATTCACTCAATCGCCAGCTTCCTGCGATATTCGCATAATTTACATCCTTAGTATCAGGAAGCTTTACTTCATCATCATCCCCACATGACACAAACAGCATCGTGGTGAGTAGTAGCATTATTCTGAATATATTTTTCATATACATATTTTATATTATTTATTATTGTAACAATAATTTCACTTGTACTGTCCGTTCAGAAGGGCGTACTGAAATGCCGTCCAAGACCAAACAAAATGTAATTTCATTCTTTTGAGGCAACAAACTTCTATCAATAGAAAGAATCATGTCGGCTTCCGTTTCCGGAAGAATAACTTTCGGCTCTGTTCGAAAACGAATGTATTCCGGCAGCATCAAGGCTGACAAATTTAAAGGTTGCTTTCCTGTATTGACACAAATGAATCTTTCCACTTGCATTCCTTCTCGAGAAAGCACTCTAATCTGCCATTCTTTCCGTTTCAGTCGCAATGTATTCCCAATAGCTACGGGATATCCCTTCCATTGGTCGCTGGTAGGTGATACCTTACCAGTAAGTACCAGCCTGATCATCGGTTTCTTTCCGGAGAGATCGGTATAGACAAATGCTTCCCGATACAAATCACCAGCCTGATCCTTAGGATGAAAAACCAAATTGATTTCTCCCCGTTCCCCCGGTTGTACCAAGTCTTTATTACACTTGGCTACCGTACAGCCACAGGAAGTAGTCAACTTAGAGATACGCACCGTTTTTTTACTTACATTACAGTATTTAAAATGATACGTTACTGGCGCATCGTCTTCCGACAAAGTCCCTATATTGATTGCAGTACATTCAAACTGCAAGACTTGCTCCCATCCTGTTTCCTGCGCAAAACTATGCGCAGAAGACAGAAGAAAGAAAAAGAACAGTCCATACTTGATGGCTCCGGTAAAGTATCGTTTCATAATCACATTTACAACCAACTATCGTTTTTACGAACAGTAATAAAGAAATCTTGCTTGGTACCGTCAGTCGCCGTAACGGTAGCTTTCGTAGACCCCACTTTCAATCCTTTCAAGGTGAAAGTAATGTTGTCTTCCGCAGTGAGAAAAACAGCTATCGAGCTATCATCAACTTTACATGAGAAAGTCATATTCTCTCCATTCTTAAAATAACGGGAGTAATTGATCTTACTTGTACCACCAACGGACACATACATATTGGGAACAGTCATCTCGACACCTCTGCCCTCAACAGCTTTCAATAACTGATAGGCATCAATCAGTCCTGTACCCATATTACCTGTATAAGCAGCAGGTTCCATCTGTCCGGCTGCAATTTGGCCAAATGAAGCATTTGTGTACCAATATACTTTCATTTCCGTGAAATATGGTTCTACCGGCTTGACAGATTCCAACATCATTTTACGGAATTCATCTGCACGAAAATGACGATGCAATTTGGCAGCATAAGAAAGTCCCAGTGCGGCTACTCCCGAAACATGTGGACAAGCCTGTGACGTTCCTTCCATGTATCCATAATTCCCACCATCTTCACTGGCAGAAGATGGTATTGTGGAATATATTTTACCTTTGGGACTCTGATGATAATCACTGTCTCCACCTGGAGCACAGATAGAAACTCCATGCGCATAATTAGAATAACTGGATGGAGTACCATCGGCTGCTACGGCCGCTACCGAAATATAATCAGGATAAGCGCCCGGATATCCGGCCATGGCTGCATATTCATTACCTGAAGCAAACACGATGATACCTCCGTCTATGACATCATTTGGCGAGCCGGCATTATGAATAAAATAGTCAAAAGCCTCTTTCTCCAGCGGAGCACTGTCTACCCAGGCTTTATCAGAAGTATAACCCGGACTATATCCGCTAATGGGATTGGCAAGTCCCGAATTGTATCCCCAACTACACTGCAAAATAACGGCACCATTATCTGCTGCATATTTCACGGCTTTCGCTTCCTGATACAGGTCACATCCTTTAGAACCGGAAAACACCTGACAACTCATTATCTTTACACCACCTATATTACTAGCTTTATCCCCTCCTGCAATACCACTAATACCTTCACCATTATTTCTCACTGCACTGATAATCCCAGCCACATGAGTTCCATGTCCGGTATCATTCGGGTCATCATAAGAAATATAACCTTTATCATCTGTGAAATTGTAGCCATAACGGTCACCGGCATAACCATTTCCATCAGCATCTTCCTTTGAAGCAAATGTTTCGGCCTCATTCACCCACATATTCCCCTTTAAATCAGGATGATCATACATCACACCTTCATCAAGCACAGCTACGATGATGGAAGGATCTCCCGTACAAAGTTTCCAAGCTTCTCCACAATTTACATCAACCCCCGTTACAGCAGGTACCACCTTATCACCCTTGTCATTCTTGTCTTCATTCTGAAGAATAGAACCATCATTCTTACACCCCCATTGTAGATTAAAATAGGTATCATCCGGTGTGACATTTATGGCGCGAGTGTTACGCATCACATGACTCATTGCTTGTTTGGTGAGAACTGTTGCCCGCACATTAGGATCGTATGAACGTTGGATAATATGGCTAAATTGGACTTTCGCCACATCTGCTACCTGCGACAAATCTTTAGCCACCTGCTCCAAATTCGTATCTTCATCAAAATGGATAACATACCAAAGATTCAGTCCTGCCTTGCGGGTGCGTTCTTCCGTGCGGTTATCTATCGGGAAAATACGCTCCAATTTATGAGTACCGATTCGCTGCAGAATTACATCCATATCCGAAATTCCCGAACGGGTCATCGCACCTCCAATAGAGCGAGTTACAGCAGCATCCAAAAAGGATGCCGCTTCCGGTTTGAATTTTACCATTATTTTTCCCTGGCTCGCTCCCTCGGGTAAATTAATAATTGGAGCTCCCTGCCCTGTATCAGGTTTCACTGTATCCATATCCCGGTCGGAACAGGATGTAAAAGTGATTGCTACAGCGGCTATTAGAATTAAATATATTCTTTTCATAATCAAATCAATATTCAGTTAATGTAGGTCTGGCTTTCGGATAACGCTCGTAAAACCATTCCAAATTAGAAGGTTCGTTCTTAAATCCCGGAACATTACCATTCATATCCTTTCCAGAATCCTGTGTATAAATCAAAGTGAACGGATCGAAACGTGCGAAACGCGGATGATAAAGTAGCCATTCCGGTAAATCATCTCCCGACAAGAAGTTCAAGTTAATAGTGAACCGCTCGGCATTAGGCAGAATCCTTGGAATAGTCTTTAATTTTGCCTTCACCTCATTGCTTGCACTGTTTAATGTATCGTTACTCTGAATATCTTCATCGGTATAAGCATATACACCCGATTCCAGTCGGCCACCGTAACCGATGAATGTAGGTAGCTCTCCATATATCAAATTATAGGATAATGACAACGATTTCAGTTTTTCCCACTTCAACAAGTTCTTAAAATTATAATTATTACTCGCATCAAATTTCAAGCCGAGATTTTCACGTGTATCGTTCAAATCTGTAATTGAACTGTATCGACGATTACCTGTCAAACTCAAATGAGTCAGTTCCGGGAAGTTCCTGAATTGCAAGTCAGACGGTATAGCCGTAAAGTTATTACTACTCAAATCCAATTTAGTTAAAATCTGACAAGATCCTTCTAATTCTGATTTTGAGATAGTTGTAATACCCATCGCACTTATTGTCAGATTCTTCAGATGCTGCAATCCCTTTAATGCGTTTCCAATCCTATAAGTAGCAGGAAGCAACTGCGTATTCGTATTACTAGCGACAACCAATGTCTCCAAATATTTGATTTTACCGATTTCAGCAGGTAATTCCTCCTTTGTATTCAGCATTTTGAATTCAACAGAACGTACACGACCGATTTGTTCCGGAGTCACACCTTTATCTGTTCTCTCCCATACGGTTATGCCTGCCCAATAGTCAAGACGTTCGCTGGTATCCCAACTTATCATTGAACGCAATTTGGTACTTGCAATGACAATAGCAATGGAATCTCCCCGTCTATCATCTGTTATTTCCGGTGAAGCTTCCTGTTTTATAGTCAAAGCTACCTCTTTCTCCAGTTCATCTTCCTCGTTCACCGGAAGGAACTTAATCGAAGCGATTCTTTCTTTCGGATCCGTATTCATATCCCACTTAAATCGCATCTTGATGGTACGGGGACGAGCTCCATAATCCAAAGATATATCAGGTTGTCTTTTGGAAGTAGTCACCCAAGAGCCCATCAAAGGATAATCGACCTTGAACTTGACATTCGTAGTCACCGATATATCAAAATATCTTTTATCCTCGTTAGCCATACTGGCAACTTCCACTTCATATTTATCCAGACCTATCATCTTTCCATATCCGGTCTGATGTATTTTCAGTTCTTGCTTAGACTGTCCTTCCGGTACAAACGTCACGACAGCATGTCTCACATCATTAGAAAGTGTAGAATCCACTACAATCTCACAATTAGTGCTTCCGACACCATTAGCAGGCATCACCTTCACCCAAGGCTGGTTGACCTTTGCCACCCATTTAGTACCCGAAGCCACTTTCACCGACTCCATTCCACCTGTAGCACCCAAGGTGAACTCCTGGGCATTGATGGTGAAGCCAGAAATGCCTTCCTCATCCGAATCATCACAAGCGGCAATAAAACACAAGCTTGCAAAGAGGCATAAATATATTTTAAACAATGGTTTCATATAGATTCTTTTTTGTTATTTATCTATTTATCTTTCAAATAATCGCATCCACGAATATCCTGTTCCGGATCGTAGATAAGAAGATATGCTCCTGCCTTAATCATATTACAGACATTGGAAAGATTGAGAGAAATATTTGGATTATCCTTTATCTCAAAAACGACAATATATGGTGATATCGTATCAGAAATCTTTCGCAAATCATTTCCACCAATACAGAACTGTCTCAAACTCGGACATAAGCCTAAATTGCCCGGCCATTTTCTCAACAAGCGGTTACCATTCTCATCGCGCTGGTTACGTACAGCATAAACAGTTAATGTGGCAGCGTCCATCGGTCCGGTAGGAACTTCCGTAAAGCGGTTGTTACTTAGATCCACACCATAAAGGAAAGGCATATTTTTCCCATTAAAATCATCCGGAAGCTTTGATAAGTGATTATAAGTCAAGTCGAATGTTTTCATCATATACGAATATTTTGATGCATTGAATGTACCTTTCGGTATCTCTTCTATTCCATTACCGTTCAGTCCTAAAGCTGATACCTGAGAATTTGTATCAAACAGTATCTTCGGGAATTTTTTCAGTTTATTACCCCCCAATGCAATCGTACTGGCATTTACGCCCTTAAAAGTTCCATCCTCTTCACCCTCAAATCCATCAATTTCATTGAATGAAAAATTAACAGAAGACATTACATATACAGATTGCGAACTGAATATATTTGGAAATTTCTTCAATTTATTATAAGCAAAAGAGAAAGACTCCACATCAGCATATCCGCAGAAACTTCCACTTTCATCACGTGGCAATTCCTCTATCTGATTGTGATCCATTGACAATTGTACCAAAATAACATCACTACCGAATGCTTTCTCAATCTTTTTAATCTGATTGTATGCACAATCCAGTTTACCAAGTTTTTTCACCATTGACATATCCGGCAAAACAGTCAGTTTATTATAAGTCAAATAAAAGATCTGTAATGTTTTACTTATACTTTCGCTGGCCACAAACTTACCTAAATCTTCATGAAAATCTCCCAAACTCGGATTGCTCGCCAAGTTGAATGATTGAAGGTTCGGCAGTTTATTCAGTTCTTCCGGAAGTTTTGTCATAGACGGACAATTGTAAATTTCAAGGTCTGTCAGATTCTCCAGCCCACTTAGGTCAGTCCCCGGTTCAAATCCTTCGAATTTACCGTTGGCAATATACAAATATTGCAATTTCTTCAGGTTTCCAATAGAAGCGGGTATTCTATGAATTCCATTTGTCAACCGATTGACCGGGACATCTTTCAAAGAAGGACGATTGGCTTTGCTATTTACAGTAGGCTGAGAAAAACGACTGGGTATCCCCTCTTTCTGCCACTTCAAAGCAGCTTGTATCGGTTCGGAGAAATACGATTCAATATCCACCTTTACAAACTTATTATAATAATCACTCCTTATAGAGTTCTTCTGTACTTCAGTCAATTCAGTTCCCATCGTCTTCTCAATGATGTTATCACCTACTTGGTCGGAATGATTACCTAAAGATAAAGTTCTAAGCTCCGTTAAGTCTCCTAAAGATTCAGGAATATCACCTTCAGGACCGAACGCACCGATAGAAAGACCTGTGACACGTCCTTTGGCATCCAAATCGACACCAGGTTGATCTCCCCACAAATCAATATCTTTATTGAAATCCCAGTTAGTACCTAAAGGATATGTAGTACCCGAATAACTCCATCCCTTCTGATTCTTTTCTGGAATAGACGGGCCTTTCAAGGCTTCCCACATTTCTTTCAGAACAAGATAGTCCTTAATACTGCCGGTAGTTTTACTGAAGTTAATCGGAACGTTAACTTCAGTAGTCACATTATCCAGCACTTCAAAGTCAGCACCGTTTACTTCTCCATATTCCAAAGACCCCTTATTTTTCTTTTTAGTCGTATAACTTTTAATCTTATATTTACCGGCAGAAAGACGGAATAATGAATCACTGACAGCCACGGATATCTTCTTTCCACTATCATCCAGCTTCTCTGTATACTTTACGGCAATATTCTCAAGAGTCGTCTCTTTTTTCGTAAACTGTTCCTGTACCGTTACATTGATGTATTTGATATCGGAGAAAACATAATCTTCGCCTATTGCCCGAGTGGATGGTAGAAATTTTTTAGTTATAGTAAATTTCACTATCCCTCGATTCACTACTTTCACCTGTATGTCTTGTACAGCTAACCCACCATTTACTACAGTCAAAATTGTCTTTTTATCCGGTTCGCCGGAAAGAATCTGTTTCAAATCCTGCGTAGTTCCATCTGCTTTATACAGATAGAAACCGATAATCTGATAAGTTCCGGCCATCAATTGAAGTTTGTCACTTCTCAAGCCAAATTCACTATCGTCACCCATCGCTTCCAGACCGACAGTCTGTACAATTTCAGTACCGTCTTCCTGATTGATAAGCACGATTTTCATTTTTTGCGCATCACGCAAATAATCCAGCTCATTCGTACTGGCACGTGTACCTGTCGAAACACCTTTATAAAGTTTGAACTGAGCATATCCATATCCTGCCTGAAGTACGTCATCATCGTCAGAGCAACTTCCAGCTGTAAACCCTAAAGTAAACAACATGCAAGAAAGGACAAACATTTTTATAAATAATATCTTAGTTTTCATATAAGCTAAATTTTACATGTTATCAATCCTCATATCGGGGTTGAATCAGCAATACTCCTAAAATAGTTTCATTATCCATTAATTTAATAACCATAGGCTTTGTTCCATTCTTGCTTTCGTCCATACCTGAAACATTGACAAATGCACTTGTCATATACCTTCCCTCAACTTCAATTCCTTCCCATACGGTATCCTGACCATTATGCTTAGTTTCAGCTTGCAAATTCCAACCGGAGTAGCCATTTACAATAATATGGAATGGATCATAATTAACACCTAAAGTCAACGATGAAACCAAAAATACATTTGTAGTACCATATTCACTTTCTAATTGTTCATCTGGCATATCCGAAGGTACAGCTTTCACAGGATTGCCTGTACCATCCAAAATAGGTTCACCACTTTCTTTAACCAAAGATATCAGATCTCCTGCCACTCCTTCCTGTTTTATATCAGCAATTATATTTTCATCATATTCCTTTGGAATCCCCTTTTCAAGTAAAACAAGATCGGATAGATGATCCTTAATTTCAGCATATATAACGTTAGGAAATGCTAATACATACGCAGTTCTTGCTTTCGAATTATTTGCGCTTGCTGCTATATTAATATTCCCTTCTTTATCATCATCTATCCAAAGCCAACGATTAAAGGAATCCATTATTGTATAAGAATATTCAAGCTCCCATGTCATCTGATTCCGTTCTGCCACATATTCCACACATACCAAGGTATATTCATCATTCTTAGCCATTACCGTTACAGGAACTCCCTCGCTATCATAACTATTATCGCCTGCAGTATAACTTTCTCCATCAACCGAGACTTCTATGTTGTCTTTCAGAGTACCAATAATTCTATCAGCAGGAATACCTTCATACTTCACAGGAACTTTTGCAACAGCTCCGCTTCTACTTTCAATTGTCAGAAAGCCGGTAATTTCATTCTTTTTATATTGCATTATCATCTGTGGAATGACGCTGACATTATCTCCGGCATTGCCAGATACAACTTCGCTGTCTGATGCTCTACGATTGAATTCCATCCATTCGGGGTTACTTTTCAAAGCCCAATCCTCATTAGCTTCTAACACCAATATGTCAGTTCCATCAAAATTGATGACAAAAGGATTTTCTTCTGTGTACATTACAGACTTGTCCGCATTGAAAGCCCGAACTTCATAACCAGTAGACGGACGCGTCACCTCCGCTATCACCTGCTGGCTTCCTGCCAGCTTCATAGTCAGCTCTGCCTTATAAGATTTTAACAGTTCGGTAGCATCATCACTAATATGGATAGTGACTGTCTGCTTTCCGGCATTGCCTGAACAAACGAACGTCCTCTCACCATCCTGTTCAAAATAGCACCATAACGATGAGGAAGTCAATATCCAGTTATCGGCAGCCTCAAAAGTCAGTGTCTTGGTATCTCCGACTTCACATTCTATTTTCTGCAAATCCGGGAATACAGGCGTTGTAGTCTCGTCATCATCACTGCAAGCAGATACGAAGAGACAAAACACTAACGTAATCAATTGCAAATAATATTTCATTATATCTTTCATATTTATTTCCGATTATAGTTTAGAGTCCTTCCTCTTTCTTATACTGTTCCGCTTCTTCATCACTAATCCACTCCAAGATATTCACATAAGTACCTACTGTACCTTTACCCACCACATAAATAGTGCTATATAAGAATACGAATTTCTGGCATACATTATAATAAGAATCGTACGCAACAGGCTGAGTACACATCAGCTTTCCATTACCGTAAATGGTTCCGAAGGCTTCTGCCGTACTACCTATAATTTGATCATCAAACTCTACAAATGGTTTCAACGGATCGGAAGGATCATACTTAATTTTAAGATCATAATTCTTGTAGAAAAAATCATGTAATATGATAGTATTATCTTCCGTCTTGTCTCTTTCTGCCTGCAATAACCGATGTTCCGTATCCGTCATATATGCATTAAAGAAAGAAGAAGTCAATAGACAATAGCCTTCAAAAGTACTTAGTTCAAAAGGACATGCTTTTTGCATTTGAACACGAGTACGTGTACCGTACAAATCCCATATATTTTCATCTTTCGGAAGCAAATTGAATGTAACCGACAAAGAGTCAGTTTTACCTATATTTTCATAAACACCCTTCATCCGGAACTTTGCAACTCGCTCCCCTGCTTTAATGGTTACCGTATTTGATTCAACTACATATTGCTTTTTTTCAATTGCATTACTAGCCTTATCGTCTACTTCCACACCAAAAGAACGGTCATAATCGCATATATTCGTAGCTACTACCGGAATCTCAAACCATTTCTCGCTGTCCTGCACCGGATACATAGATAATGTATCGGAGAACATCACGTAGTCGGAACCGCTGTAAGTCGTCCGGGAAAGATCATTACATCCCCAGAATCCGACAGCCAACGTCGTAAGTGTTACTATTCCTGTTATTAATCGTTTCATTGTTTCTCTATATTATCTTTATACATTATTTATTGCTTTCATTAGGTGCTAGATCCACGCCAGGAGCATCCAACTCATGTTGTGGAATAGGCCATACAAAACGAGGATCGTCTTTCTCTAACTTCAACGTATTACCCGGAGAGATAGTCGAAGTTTGTTCTTTACGTTCAAATCCCTCATGCCAACGTTTCAAGTCGTTAAGACGGAAACCTTCCATAAAGAGTTCTTTCATACGTTCTTCACTGACAGTTTTAAACCAATTTTCTTCTGTAAGCGTAGTAGAGCCACCATAAGAAGAATAACGAGCCATACGTAAAGTAGAAATATCAATTCCTGCTTTTCCATAATAAGATGCTCCCATCCGGCAATAAGCCTCTGCACGAATCAGATATTGTTCCGCTAACCGGAACGGTTTCGGCATGGATACACACAGCAATCTTTGGCTTATAAAATCCTGATTTCCCATGTATTTAACCAAAAGAGGCCAAGTCAACCCATGAGAAAATCCGGTCGTTGCCGTAGCGAAATAAGCATTATAGCGTAAATCAGCATTGGCATAGGTATCCAATGCCCATTTAGCTGGTACATAATCCGGTTTATAAGATGTATAATCATAATTGAGGAATACAGTGCCTAATGCCCCTCCATAGGAATTTACCTCAAACATTACTTTCCAAATGATTTCAGTAGAATTATCATACTGCCACATGTATGCAAAATCATTATAAGTAACCGAATAACTATGCTTGGTTGCATCAGCTAATATATATTTCTTACTATCTATTACTTTAGTAGCATATTCAACAGCTTTCTCCCACTTCCGCATATACAGGTACATACGAGCATATAAAGCATTGACTGTACCAATCGTGAAATATGCAGAATTATAAATAACCTCAGTGTCATCATCCGTAGCCAGATATTCGGCCGATCTAGCCAAATCATCCAATACAAACTGATACGAATCTTTTAAAGAAGCACGTTTTACAGGTCCCGGATTAACGTAGCTGGACTGCAGTACAACTCCCAGTTCATTGGCAGCTTCTTCGTCACTTTCATAAGCTTTACAGAAACACTTCAACAGTTCTGAATAAGCCAGCGCACGGGCAAAATAGATATGACCTTTATAGGTATCCAACTTGTCCAGTTGTTCATCATCTGAAGTGTTGGCCTCTACAGCAGCAATGTTATCAAGAACAAAATTGCAACGTCCGATGACAGTATACAAGCCACCATACACATATTCCACCTGTTTATTGATAGCTAATATTTCATTACGCCATACATCACCATAGATATTTGTATATCCTTTAACAGCGTATACCAGATCCGTCTGAATATCAGGCAATAAAGTCAAGTATCCGCTATATAGGCTGGCATTTTTAAACTGTGCATAAATACCGACCAAAGCTTGGCGTACATCGCTCACTGTCTTAATAGCCTCTTCTTGCGGAATTGCATCTTGCGGATATTTATCAAGACAGGAAGATGCCGAAAGCAATACCGCAACTAAAACTATATATAATTTTATTTTTCTTATCATCACTGATTAATTTTAGAATGAAACTTCCAGTCCGAATGTAAACTGACGGGACATAGGGTATTGAGCCTTATACACATTGGAGGTAGACTCCGGATCCATCCCTGTAAAACTTGTAAATGTCAACAAATTCTGTCCCTGCGCATAAATACGGGCACTACTTAAAAAATTAGTCCGCTGCAACCATTTCTGTGGGAATGTATAGCTAAGCATTAAATTTTTCAGACGCAGGAAAGAAGCATCTTCCAGGAATCGTGAATCTAGTTGAGGAGTAACTCCATAACGAGGGATATCAGTCACATCTCCCGGCTTTTTCCATCGATCATAAAGCATACGTTTTGACTGATTGTAGGCACTGAACAGTCCGTTGCTCTCTTGAAAGACTCTGTCATTGTTAAGCATCCAGCGATCGGCCACCCACGTGAACTGTGCGGAAAGTGAAAATCCTTGCCAAGAAAGTGTAGTACCAAAACCACCTTGCCAAGGAGCTTCATGTGTCTTACCCAGCATCACTTTGTCATTTTCATTATATTCTGTAGTAATTTCACCGTCTTTGGTATACCATAAAGCATCTCCATTAGTAGGATTGACTCCTGCATAACGGTTCAGATAAAATTCACCTAACGGATGACCTACCGCAACCATTCTACCAGTATCAGAGGCTACATATTCTGTTATCCCATTATAAAGCTCGGTTATCTCATTTTTATTATATGAAACATTGGCGTTCACATTCCATGTAAAGTCTTTGATGCGAAGTACGTCTGCACTGACATTAATTTCTACACCACGGTTTCGCATAGCTCCCACATTATCCCAACGAGTTCCAAAACCGCTAGTTGTGTAAGAAATGGGAACTGCCATCAACATATTAGTAGTTTTCTTATTATAAAACTCCACATCCAAATTTATACGATCAATAAAACCTAAATGCAGTGCCACATTAGTAGCCCATGTAGACTCCCAACTTAATTCTTCATTTCCCAACTGGGAAATAGCAATACCTGATTCATTGTTATACTTATATCCACCGGAAACTAAAGCCAGATGTTCATAGTTATTAATAGAAGAGTTGCCCGATGTACCGGTATTAATCGCTATTTGCGCATTAGTAAGCCATTTATATTTTTGCATGAACTTCTCCTTACGGAGATTCCACATAAACCCGACTGACCAAAAAGCTCCCCAATGTTTATCTGTTCCGAAACGGGAAGATCCATCCCCACGAACCGAAAAGTCAGCATAGTAACGATCATCATAATTATATTCACCACGACCAAAGAAAGAGAGAAAAGAATATTCCGTAACGGGATCTCCCCATGATGAAGCGGTAGAACCGGAAGACAAGTTTGTCAAAATATCATTTGTCTGTCCACGAGTCGTAACCTGAAAACCTTCATAATGATAATCGACTCCTTCCTGCCCAACCATAAAGTTGAATAAATGAACATCATTCAACATAAAACGGTAGTTTGCCGTATTTGTAATCATCAAATTAAGCATATCATACGAACTACGCTGGGCACCTCCATAATTATTATTTGGCTTATAACTCGGAAAACTTCGATAAAAAGAAGTAGTATGACCATAATCTGCACTTAGTTGTGAACGAATTGTGAGATTCTTTATAGGTGTAGCTTCAGCATAGAAAGTAGATAAAAGTTTATACTTCTTATTTGATAACGGATTGTTTTCCATCCATGCTAACGGATTCTCCGTCGTTCCTTTCCAACTGCCGTCATCCTGAAGAGCCAGACTTCCATCCTCCTTATAAGGATTCCAGTAAGGCAACATGAAAAAAGATGCGGAAATAGGAGCCCACAATGCATATTCACCATCATCACTCTGTTCTACCTCCTGATAAGTAAACATTGTATTCGTTCCTATTTTCAACCATTTATTAGCTTTCGCCTCCACATTGGCACGGAAGTTAACACGCTCAAATGTAGAACCTACTGCAATACCATCCTGATCATAATAGCTTCCCGAAACATAATAATTTAACTTTTCCGTACCACCATTTACTGACAACTCGTAATTCTGCAAGGGTGCTTTGTCATTGTATACCTTATCCAGCCAATTGATATTTATCTTACTTAATTTCTCGTAATCCTGTCCTTTATCCAATCCCACTTCTTTTTCAAACTGAATACGTTCGTTCGTATCCATCTGATCCCAGTCCTTTGAAGCTAATTGGGAAAAACCTAGTTGTGTACGGAAAGTAATCTTGGCAGCTTCCCCCATACGTCCACGCTTGGAAGTGATTACTACCACGCCATTAGAAGCACGTGCGCCATAGATAGAAGTAGAAGAAGCATCTTTCAACACTGAAATGCTCTCAATATCATTAGGACTAATCGTGTTGAAATCTGAACTTGAAATAGCCACTCCATCCAATATAAAAAGAGGATCTTTCCCCGAATTAATTGAATTTGTTCCGCGAATACGAAAAGTTGCTGCCTTACTGGGTTCACCTGATTCAGAAAGCACCATTAATCCCGGTGCCTGCCCTTGCAGTGCCTGATCGAAACTCGGAGCAGGAACATCTTCCATCTTTTCAGCTTTTACCGTAGATACAGAACCTGCAATCGTACCTTTCTTACGTACACCGTAGGCAACAACCACTACTTCTTCTACCATTTGTGCATCACTCTCCATCTTCAGATTCATGCGAGTGGCAGCAGACACCTGCTTTTCCATCGTTTTCATTCCAATGTAAGAAAACT
>ERZ810286.442-NODE-442-length-13402-cov-7.21803_pt1 | contig 13402 bp, 13 predicted proteins | sample MGYA00520485_ERZ810286 | MGnify/ENA primary metagenome ERZ810286 (study PRJEB31588, sample SAMN03399887) | human gut metagenome | study: EMG produced TPA metagenomics assembly of the PRJNA231909 data set (A prospective, longitudinal analysis of the...
TTCCTATCTACCTACTATGTCAATAGGTGAATGTATTAAAAAATTATAACGCAGGAAAAGAGGACACGTGCTGTGGCTCTTTTGCTGCGTTATATGAATTATTCTAAACTAAACTTCACAAAAATCATTCAGCTTATTTATAAAATAATTAAAACTTGGTGATTTATTTTCATGAATATTTAAATACATTCCAATATTTCCGGCGCATTCACATTTAAACAACCCTATCTCATAATAAGACTCCGCTTTCTTTTTTAAGGCATTCACACCGCCGCTATAAACCACGTCCGCCAAATACTCCCATGTTCCTACAATACTATCCTGAACGTATTTTCTTAACAACGGCATTTTGGCCTGTGGATATGCTTCTTCTATTGCTTTCTCATCCCCTAGAAGCCACGCTTCCATTTCTTCTATTGCAATACAAAAATACACATCAACGGTTACTCCTGATTTTTCATACATCTCAACCAAATCTTTTTTTAATTCGGCACAATCCGCATCATCACTGTCAAGAATAACAAAAATAGCTTTTTTACCCGGCATACTCTCCAGCGTGCGTCCAATTCCTTTTAAATACATCGGTAAATCATTTAATAATTTTTGTGTCTTAACCTGTGATAATTTATTCACTTTTTTCGGTATTTTACCAATTCCCTTAAAACTATGAATTTTGTACGTGATACCCGGAACTTCAGTTATATACTTATCCATTATATTTTTTACAAGAATTTCTCCCGACTGATCCTCTATCAAAATTTCAATGTATGCATATTCTTCCATATCCACCTCATATTATCCAAAATAATTGCTGTACCATAAATCTCCCAATTCAACCTCTGACTCACATAACTGTTTCACATACTCAAAATCAGAAGCCCGTGTAATTGTCGAGAAGCCGTCTTCCTGTTTCTGTAAAACCCATACTTCTTCCGGTGACAGTGCATTTACAAAAAATGGACTGTGTGTAGTAATAAATAACTGCTTGGAATATGTATTTTTAATACTATTCTTCATCTGAGCTGCCAAATCAGAAAGATACTTATGATACAATCCATTCTCCGGTTCTTCAATAAATACCAATGGTCTTGCATCTTTTTCATACAATAACAGGTAATATGCAAATAATTTCAACGTACCGTCTGACATCTTCTGCGAATAAAAAGGCCTGTTAAATCCTTTTTCTAAAAATTCCAGCACTAACTGGCCATTTTGTAATTTAACCGGTGTTATCTGCTGGATTCCCGGCAACTTGGTCTGTATACTCTTTAATACCTTCATAAAATCTTTCGGGTCTTCTCTATACAGATATTGTGCAACATTATTTACATTATTTCCCAGACGGTTTAAATACTTTTGTGGTCCCGCATTTGGAATTTCCCTCGCTGCCGTCGGACTAAAATAACATAAATACCAATTTTTCAAAAAGTTTTTAAATCGTACAATTCTTGGATGTTCTCTTAACTCTCCTAATGTTACAATTCCCAGCTGCCTTGGATCTGCTAACTCAACATCCACTTTTTCCCCAATTTCCTTATTTTCTTCTTCTACAAATCCACTATTATCGCCTTTAAACGCATAACCTTTTCCATATTCCAGATACAAAAAAGACATTGGACGTCCATAACGTTCATTTGCACGTCTTTGACGAAGTCTTTCTTTTTCTACGATGGGTCTTTCATATTTATCCAGCCCAATGCACAGTTCATATGTAATAGGTGGTTCATTACTTGTTTCACGATAATAAATTTCAAATTCTATTGAGCCATTAACCCCCTGTGATATAATACTTTCATATCCGCCGCGATTATTCAAATCGCATGCAGTCTCAACACCTTTTTCCATACAGTCTGCTAAAAAGCCAAACGCATCGGCAAGCGTACTCTTACCCGTTCCACTCTGCCCTATAATGGCATTCATGTTGGTTAATTCCCTGCCGCTATTATCGCCTAATAATTTCCCCAGTTTTATATTCTTTAACGAACCGTAATTCTTAATCTGTATTCCTGCTATTCGACCCATATACCAACCTCTCCGTTTTAAATTTTATGATAGTATACACAATACGCTTTTATGTATACTATCATAAAAAAATACATTGTGCAAGAAAAACTAATCTATAAATCTTCTAATCGTTATAATCGACATCATATGCATATTGGAAATTTTAACCACTTCGCCCTCCTGTGGTGAATGAATAACCTGTCCATTTCCTACATAAATTGCAACATGTCCACTATAGCACACCAGATCGCCCGGCATAATATCATCTTCATCTACAGCTTCTCCCTGTCTTCTCTGTGCTGATGATGTCCTGTCTAAATCTATTCCAAAATTACTGTATACGTACTGTGTAAATCCCGAACAGTCAAATCCGGTATCCGGTGATGTACCTCCCCACGTATAAGGTGTACCTAAAAATTTTTCTGCATATTTTACAATCTGCTCACCAAGTCCCAGCATTGCTCCGGTTTCATCATCATAATAGTAGTACCTTCCATCACGTTCAACTTCTCCGGTAACCATTGCTCCGGTTTCTGTATCAAAATAATATTCGTCCCCATCAATTGTCTGTTCTCCGTACTGCATAATTCCGGTTACTGTGTCGTAATAGTAATATGCACCGTCACGGTAATATTTTCCATGCGCCATCTTTCCGGTAGCTATATCAAAATAATACCGGTTACCGTCAATATACTGCTCCCCATACTGCATTCTTCCGGTGATAGAATCATAATATACCCATTTGCCGCCGGCATCATCATTATCCGGAATATTAGTAATTCCATGCGCCATCTTTCCGGTAGCTGTATCAAAATAATACCAGTATCCATCAATATACTGCTCTCCATACTGCATTCTTCCTGTGATCGGATCATAGTATACCCACTTGCCATTCGGATCATCTGACTGTGGAAGATTAACAAAACCCTTTGCCATAGCACCTGTCGTTAAATCAAAATAATACCATGCACCGTTTTTGTAGCTTTCTCCTTTTACCATTCTGCCGTCGCTGTCGTAACGTGTCCACTTTCCTGTTCCATCTGCATTTAATACAATAAAGACATCCTTATCCCTTGCCATTGTTCCATCTGCTTCAAACCAATACCATGCATCTGTCTGTGGATCATAAACTTCTTTTGACCGTGCCAGTACACCGTTATCATACCAATATGCCTGTCCGTTTTCATAATACCAGCCATTATAATTATCCTTCTGAAGTTCGGCGGCATAGGTCTGCTGATTTGGCCACAGCAATATGCAGCCTGCCAGTGCAAGCATACAAGCTGCCAGTTTAAATACACTGAATTTTGTGTTTTTCATCTTTATTTCCTTCCTAATTGTGATTTTATTTATTGCATATGCGATAATTTATTGCAATCATAGGTCTGTTTTTCCTAAATTTCAAGACAACTTTCCCCAATGACAATTTTTTATACCTCAATGCCCTGTTTCTTTTTGACATCTTTATAATAAGACCTTAAAATACTTATGTATTTTACACTATATATTTAATTACTCAGAAACGGGGATTCGTATGAATATATTACTTTTAGAAGACAATTGTACAGAATTACAAATTTTATATAACATTCTCAAAAAACACTGGCCGGAATTTCATTATACCTGCTGTCAAAATTATAATGATGCCCAAAAATCCATTTTATCAGTTCAGTATGATATTTTTATTCTTGACATACAGCTCTCATCCGCTTCCGATGCCTTTAACGGCATCACTTTTGCCCGGTATATCCGAAGCCTTCCTGCTTATCGGACAACCCCTGTGCTTTTTAGCACCGGCACCTCTGATACTATCCAAAAATGTGTTAATGAAGTCCACTGCTACCATTACCTTGAAAAGCCCTATAATGAAGCCGTACTGGTTCATGCCATGAAAGAGCTGCTTGTCACATTATCCAATACGACTGATAACAACTACCTGACCATTAAATTATTAAATGATGTTACGACTCACGTGTGTTTATCAAATATTTTACTCATAAAAGCAAACGGGCATTATCTGACTTTCAGTTATCCCGACGGCAGCTTTACAAGTAATACCTATTCTTTATCTTCCATTGCTAAAATACTTCCATCGTATTTCACCCGCTGCCACAGAAAATATATTATTAATACAAATTTTATTACATCCTATGACAAGACCAACCTTTATCTGCATATTCATAATCATATTATTCCTGTTGGACGAACGTTTAAAAAGGAGTTAGAAAATCATCTGCTTTATTAGCAGGTGATTTCCCAACTCCTTTGATTTCCATTATTCTACACCGTCCGTTTCCCGAACATCAACAGATATTCCTGTGCCTTCTGCAATGAAATACTCAGTTTCTTCTGTAACCGCTCCAGTATATCCTGCTCTGACAGTCCGAATTCATAGCCTGTTTCAATAATTTCCTCTGCCCGGCCTTCCGCTATTCCAACTTCTTTTATTCCCTGACTCAGATTGCACATAATATCCACCTCCTGCTCTATTGTCTGTTCTATCGGTATATCGTATTCTTCTTTTATGATATTTCTGTGATGAAATCAGGCGGCTCACGTAAAATACTGCCCTGTTTAAAATTCCATACCTCTGCGGCTCATCTTTCTGTGCTTCAACATTTATAATTATCTGGGAAAGCCCGTCTTTCATACGCACATAAAATACTATATCAAACCGCACCAACCCCTCGGCATGTTCCTGATTCTCTGTATTTAATCCTGTGATTCGCTGACCGGATTTTACCCGAATCACTTCCTGATTTGTCAGCCCCGGCTCTAATGGTATCCTGCTGATATACGGCTCTCCCTCTATTAAAGTTTCCACATATCTTGGATTCATTCCCTTAAATTCATCTACCGTTCTTACCAGTATCTGTGACAGTATGCTTTTCTGTCCCAACAGTCTTTTGGCACTTTCATCATACTGCGTTCCCTGATCTGCTGCCGTTACTGCATTATGTACCTCTGTATGCATTGCACCCCTCCTTTGCAAATCCATTCACAAAAATATTACTTTCTACACTGTCCGCTTCCCAAACATCAACAGATATTCCTGTGCCTTCTGCAATGAAATACTCAGTTTCTTCTGTAACCGCTCCAGTATATCCTGCTCTGACAGTCCGAATTCATAGCCTGTTTCAATAATTTCCTCTGCCCGGCCTTCAACACGTCCTTCTGCGATTCCCGCTTCCTTTATTCCTTGACTCAGATTGCACATCACATCCACCTCCTGCTCTATTGTCTGTTCTATCGGTATATCGTATTCTTCTTTTATGATATTCAGTCTTTCTCCGGCTGTCAATCCCTCAGCAAACAGTGCCCCCAGCAGACGGTGCAGTTCATACTGCTCTCCCTGCTTTGGCAGTTTTTTTGCCAGTCCTATCATGACAATGTTAAATAAATCCAGTTTCCCTCTCCAGTCATGATATCCAACCAGATCATCTTTTACCAAATGGATATGGCTCAGGCTGTTCTCCTCCATGTTCATACACACCCAGATAGAGTATACTCTCTTGATATCATCATACTCCGTGTTTTCAAAATCCCGTTCCTTCTGTGACGAAATCAAGCGGCTTACGTAAAATACCGCCCTGTTTAATATTCCATATCTCTGCGGTTCATCTTTTTGTGCTTCCACATTAATAATAATCTGCGAAAGTCCGTCTTTCATCCGCACATAAAATACAATGTCAAACCGCACCAACCCCTCTGCATGTTCCTGATTCTCTGTATTTAATCCCGTGATTCGCTGACCGGATATAATGATCTCATAAATTAAGACACTTTTTCGGACAGATTTTAATGAATCTGATATACTACAATCAGTATGAAAGAGAGGATTCAAAATCATGTCCAGACAAAGAAGAAATTTTAGCGCAAAATTCAAATCAGACCTTGTTATCGAACTGTTAAAGGGTGAGAAGGATATCAATACCCTGGCAGTTGAAAATAATATTCAGCCAAATCTGCTCCGAAATTGGAAGAAGGAATTTCTTGACAATGCATCAGTTGTATTTGACGACAAGCGTGAGGAAAAGCTTGCCGAAGAACGCAAGGAAAAATCGGAGTATGCCAAAAAGGTCGGTCAGTTAACCATGCAGGTTGACTGGCTCAAAAAAAAATCTGAAGAAATTTGTGGACCTGACTACGAGAGTAAATTTAGTCCAAAACCTTTTGACGACTAAGGAATTACCCGTTTCTGTCGGAGCAAAGCTGCTTGATATCAACCGTACAAGCATTTACTACAAGGAAACCCCTGTATCAGAAGGCGAACTTGCCTGCAAAGAGATTATTGATCATCTTCATACCGATAACCCGGCATGGGGTGCAAGACAGATGTCCGCACAGCTGAAAGCACGTGGTTATCATGTCGGTCGACGCAAAACCAGACATTACATGAATGAAATGGATATTTATCCAATCTATCCGAAGATGAATCTTTCCAAACGGATGCAACAGGCTAAGGTATGTCCTTATCTCCTTAGAAATGCCGTCATAGACAAGCCAAATCAGGCATGGTCTATTGATATTACATATATTCCGATCAAGCGCGGCTTTTTATATCTGACAGCTGTTATTGACTGGCACAGCCGTTGTATTGTCAGCTGGGAAGTTGATGATACGCTCGATACCAGAATGGTCGTCAATGCTTTGAAAAAAGCATTTAAGGTGGCAAAACCACAGATACTGAATTCTGACCAAGGATGTCAGTTTACAAGTCAGCAATACATTGATTTCGTAAAAGAAAACGGCATCCGCCAAAGCATGGATGGAAAAAGCCGCTGGGCGGACAATATCATGATTGAGCGCTGGTTTCGTAGCTTCAAGTATGAAGAAGTCTATCTGACACAATATAATAACATCAAAGAAGCCAGAGCTGCCATTGGACAGTATATTCACACCTACAACTTTGAGCGGCGTCACTCCGCACTTGACTATCAGACACCGGCTGAATGCTATTATCCGGCAATGCTGTTGCCATATGTAGCTTAGCATAGAATGGTTCAGGGGAGAGTTCCACTATCCTTCCCATGTTCCTTGTAACTTATCCACAATATCAATTCATTATAAAAATCTTAGATTTTTGTCTTGACAACTGAGCCACTATAGTGACCACCCGGTCGCGAATTGGTACAATTGGAAAGAATCACATTCAGAGCAGATTTACTCAGCAAAGAAATCTGCTCTCTTTTTAACTACTCTGAATCTGATACTTTCCTAATGAATTATACCTCATATTGATTTTAGAATAATTTCTAATTAAAAATTCTCAATATCTATTTCATTCTGATGCACTGTTTTATGCTGGCAACAATACTCCACGTAATTTTTCATTTGATGTTCAAATCGTTCAATGCCGAATTTCTCTGCATTTTCCCTGCATACACCACTATCTATTGAAATTTTTTCAAACCTATCAACTGCATCAATTAATGATTCCTCTGTCTGCTCTTTAAAGAACACACCTGTGATACCATCAATAACCGTTTCTGTAGCTCCACCTTTTCCATAAGCTATAACAGGTGTTCCACAAGCCTGTGCCTCCACAGGTGTAATTCCAAAATCTTCCTCTCCCGGAAATATAAACGCCTTACACTTTCTATAATATTCCCGCACAACTTCATCTGGCTGTCTGCCCAAAAAGATAATGTTAGGCTTCGCAATGCTCTTCAAGTAGTCCAGTTGTTCACCACCTCCTATGACAACCAGCTTCTTACCGATTCTATTAAATGCCTCAACTGCAAGATCCACTTTTTTGTATTTTACAAGTCTTGATAAACAAAGATATATTTCCTCTTTTTCTCCTTCCGGTGTGTAATACTCAGTATTTACGGGCGGATATATCACCGTTGATTTTCTTCTGTAATGTTTCCATATTCTATTCGCTACATATTGCGAATTTGCTATGAAATAATCCACTCTGTCAGCTGCAACTCTATCCCACAACCGTATATAATTCATAGCATACTTTAATAATTTTTTCTTTAATCCCCCAATATTTTCTGTATATTCGTAATAAAACTCCCATGCATACCGCATAGGTGTGTGACAATAACAAATATGTACTGTGTCCGGTCTCGTAACAACGCCTTTTGCACAAGATGAAGTACTGCTTAAAATGACATCATATTCATTTAAATCAAAACTTTCAAATGCCATTGGCATAAACGGAAGAAATTTTTGATGATTTGGTTTCTTCTTACTCATTTTTTTTTGCAAGAAAGAAGGTATAATTTCCCTATCCTGAAATTTCTCCGATAAATTGCCTTTATTAACCATTAATGTATAAATCGGTGCTTCGGGATAAATATTTATAAAGCTTTCAATTACTTTCTCCGCTCCACCCATATTCGTAAGCCAATCATGAACAATCGCTATCTTTTTTGTATCCATATCTATAATCTCTCCCTATTTATACATTAACTTTTTTGTGTCCGATGAAATAAACAACACTTACAATTCCAATATGTATCCACAAATACACTCTTAAAATGTTTTGATTCATCTGCAAAATTCCCAGTTCCATAACTAATGCCCACAAAACTGCTTTTATAATATAACCATATTCTTTCGGTAATTTTCGAGCTAATTTTATACTTTTTTTAAATATAGTATAAAAATATCGAGCAAAGAAAGCAAAACCGATAATTCCAAATGCTGCTAATGCTTCCACTGTAATGCACATCGTCATACCATTTCCTGCATAAATTATATTTTTCAGTTTAGCAATCTGAGCATCAAGACCACCCAGACTGTAACCTATCCAAGGACTCTGCTTAAATATATTAAAAGTATCATACAAATCCTGTATTCTCGCAGAAGAAGAATGTGATGCCGTTCCAAATATTCCCAATCCTTGTAAAAATACACTGACAAACTTATTCCAATGACCAATAATTATATATACTCCGCCAATCACTGCTATAAATAAGAATATCAACAACAGAAACATACTCTTCTTCATTTTACCTGTAAAAAATTTTTTTCGGTTTACAACAAGTCTTACCACAAACCAAAGCGCCATCATCAGCCAGCCCATTCTTGATGTTGATAAAATTAACGCAATAGTAATAGTCCCCGTTATCATATACAACCAATGTTTTTTTAATACTGCATAGCAGTTATTTTCTAACAGATAAGCACAGACTGTCCAACCCATTATCATATATGTGGAATAATATGACGGTTCATATGAGAATCCATTGCATCTGTACATATTACTTATCTGTGTTACAAAAAAGTATATATCAAAAAACTGCAACAGCCACTGTATCAATCCAATAATGCCCATAATAAAAAAACAGATTATATAATTTCTTACAACTGTCTCCACTTTTTCCTGTGAAAAAAAATGCACCATTACTAAAACATATACAAAATCAAGCATTAACCAGAAATCATAGCCTACAGCATTAAAAACATCCAACGAATTAAATATGAATATAGTATTAAATATAATAACCATAATCATATTTCCTACCGATACCGGCTTTCTAATCACACCTTTCCGAATAACATCTATAACATATATAACTGCTACAAATATCATTACAATCTGTGTAAATCTAAATGTCATACCTGCAATTCGGATGCTTAATACAATATCGAAAGAGGATGTCATTATACTTAACCATATCAATATATTAATAATTTGTCGCCCGGTTATTTTTTTTAACATCTTCCTCCACCTCTTTGTGTATAACATGACCCTATTTTACTATGGTAGTATTTACAATTCTTCATTTACTTCCACACAAAAATCAAACCCCTCATCTCTAGAAAGACTTACTGATTTCGACATTACAAGCCCGCTTGGTTTGTTATCATTTATTATAATTCTTTCTCCGTACGGAGCTCCAAAAATAATATAATTGTATCTTATATTATTTTCTTTAAGGAATTTTTCTGTCAGTTTCCGGTACTGTTCTTCTCTTGAGGTGACAAATATCACCATATCATTCACATCCAGATTATCAAAGAACTCCCTGACCCCTGGCAGCAATGTGTCTTCACCGTCAATTTTGTATCCATTATGCTTAACAACGGTTCCGTCTAAATCTAAAATCCATGTATGATTTAACGATGACAATATAAATTTATTCATGTCTCAATGTCACTCCAATCGCTCCACCCGGATGATTTGGCTTAAAATCATCTTCTAATGATAATTCAAGCCGCTTTGACAATTCCATTGCTACTGCCTGCAATACAATTAAATTCAACGTAGTAGAATTGTTTGGAACAATATTCCAAAGGTCGCCTTCATGCTCTAATTTAATTATCAATTTATTATCCATAGAATCTGCTAACACACTATGTTCATTAAAGCTTAACAGCCATAATTTTACGCCTTTTCGCTGCTTTAATAAATCAACTAAATACACAGATTCTGCTGTTGCTCCGCTTTTTGTAAGAACAATAACAAGGTCACCGCTATGAACCATTCCCATATCACCGTGAACTGCCGTATTACTATGTAAAAAGCCCGCATTAAGTCCCAATGATAACATTGTACCCACAAACTTGTCGCATATCGGAACATTCTTGCCTAATCCTGTTGCTATAATTTTATTACCATTTCTTAATGTCTGTTCACAGTCTGACACCAACTGTTCAAATTGAATATCATCGATTGATTCCAATGAGTCACTAATCACTCTTTCCACATCTGCAAAATACTTTATCATTTAAATTTCTCCTTTTTATAAAACTTCTTCTAAATAATACAAACCATTATAAAATGCACCACAAATCGAATCATAATCTTCCCATGCATATGTTGTAAGACTTAACCATATAATTGCATGAATCAGCTTAATTGTATTCTTATCAACTTCATCTTTGATTAAATCCAAATAATAATCTTCAACTGCTTCCCAATGATTAGATTCAATGTCAAGCATAACATCATTTTCATTGATTTGCAGTCTGAATCTTTTTAAATTAAACTGGTCATAATTACCAACAATAGAATAATACAATTTAGCCCAGTCATATACAACATCTCCATACATTTCCGTATATCCGAAATATCCTCTCGGGTCAATTAACACCGGTGACATTGTTTCATCATCAAGCATCATGTTAGAAAATGTATTATCACCATGCAAAAATACAAACTCATTACATTTATAGTTTTCAAATTTCTTTATTAATTCATCTTTATAAAAAAATACATTTCTGCATTTTCTTCCGTTTACAACAATATATTTTTCATTTGCAAACGGAACTAAATCACGTATTTTCTCAAGTCTTTTAAAGGTTTTCCCTAAATATGCCTCATATATGCTGAAATAATCCGCAGGTGCCTTTCCAAATGTATGCAGTTCTTTCAGGCATTTTACCAGCTTATCAATTACCTCTTTCTGCTGTTCTAATTGTAAATCATACTGATAAATATTTTTACCATTGATTTTCTGCATTGCAAAAGGCTCAAATGAATAAATCTGAGGGATTTGCTTGTAATTTTTATTAATCACATATTTATACCACGCTTTTTCTCTTACTGCTAACGCTTTCCCCTGCTCATCTACTCCTTCTTTTGTAATGACATTTCCCTCCACCGTCATTTTATTAAACGGACGGCACTGCCCCCCTTCTTTTCTTTCTCCAATTTTTTTCCATTCTGAAAGAAGACCATATTCTTTTGTCTGATATAATCCAAATGTATTATATATTTGTCCCTGCTGCTGCATCCACCGAACCAGCTCACCTTCTTCAGGAACATCTTTGAGCTTTGATTTATCTTTAAATATAAAAAGCCCTGCAACTCCATAATCTTCAGACGGTATTTCTTCAAACTGACTGTCTTTATAACTCCAACGGCATCTGAAATTTTTAGACAAACCAACATAATCGTCTTTTTGCTTTGGAAATTCAAAATTCTCCGGAAGAACTAAATCTGACCATATAAGCATGCATTCTTCATTATCCGGAACCATTTCAAGTGCCTTTTTTACCCCTGCACAGGTTCCCTTTTTCCCATGTGCATCAACGACAAGATAGTTGACCTTTGCAAATGCATACAAATACTTTTTCATAACATCGCTTTTGTAATCTGCTATTACAATAAAACGCTTGTCTGGATACTTTTCAAACAAGTGAAATAACATCGGTCTGTTTCCAATAGGAACCAAAGCTTTCGGTTTATTAGCTGTTAAATGCTCCATTCTCGTTCCTTTTCCGCCGGCCTGAACAATAATGTATTGAGGATTCATTTTCATCTGTTCCTTTCATCTTTTTATTTTTCTTAAAATCATTCTTTTTGCTTCCAAAACCAAGCTGTTATGTTGTAATAACAGAACAATTACAAACAGAATTACATACACAATTCCCGCAAACAGCAGCCTGAATATATAATTTAATCTGATTAATTTCTGACTTAAAATTAACCAAACGCATTCTATTATAACTAATAACGACAATTTTTTCAATCTAATATCTTTAAAATAATTATTCCCCAAAACTCTCGCTTTTCTTAATACCAGTCCCAAAACAACAACTTCTGTAAAAAATGTCGCTGCTGCGCCTCCGGCCGCCCCCCATTTAGGCATAAATACCGCATTCAATACTAAATCCACACATGCCCCTGTTCCAATAAAAACAGTTACGTATTTTTCCATTCCATATGCTGGAAATATCTGTTCCGTATAAACAGCACTTATGCTGAACACAATAACAGATGCTACTGTCCATCGCAGTGTATTAGCTGCAACCGCAAATTCTCTACCCGCAAATAAAATCATAATATCTTCAGCATATCCCAGACAAAACACTGAAAAGAACGATGACAATAAAAGTGTTATATGCATCGCTTTCTGCAATAATCTATTAACATTCTTTTCATTATCATTTGCCAGTTCATACGATATTCTGGGCAGTAAAACTCTGGCAAACGATAACACCACAGCACTTAAAAGCTGTCTGATTTTCAATGCAGTTGTATAAAATCCCGTTTGCACATTCCCTGATATAAATGTCAACATTATACTGTCAAGATTTGTATATAAACAGTTTGCTATCGTCGCTGCAAAAAAAGCCAGACATTTCTTTAAATGATAGAATATATGGAGTCCATGGGAAAAATCTATGTTAACATATCTTCCCATTGTACAAATGTTCCATATATTTACAGCCGTATCTGATAAAAATGTAAATACCGCATACCACAAAAAATCATTCTGATTATGGACTGTCACAAAAAGAATCAAAACAGATACTGTTTTACATACCAGAAAACGTTTGGTTAATACATCAAATTTTTCTAATCCGGTATACAGCCAGCCAACCGATACGCCGCCTGTAAAAATATTAACACTCATTAATAATAATTCATTTTTTCTATTCTGTAGTATTGGAACTTTCAGCACCGTAAACATATATACAAAGAATACTGCCA
>ERZ810286.453-NODE-453-length-13143-cov-12.8739_pt1 | contig 13143 bp, 9 predicted proteins | sample MGYA00520485_ERZ810286 | MGnify/ENA primary metagenome ERZ810286 (study PRJEB31588, sample SAMN03399887) | human gut metagenome | study: EMG produced TPA metagenomics assembly of the PRJNA231909 data set (A prospective, longitudinal analysis of the...
TTGTACTTTTCGCAAAAATTTCAGTGGATATGGAACATTTGAAGAAGAAAAAAAGATTTTCATGGAGAGATTTACTATATAAATCACTGCTGTTTGTAGGCACTGTGGCGCTGATTGTTTATTTCCTGCCACGTGACGGAAAATTCAATTACCAGTTCGACATCAACAAGCCCTGGAAATACGGACAGTTGATCGCTACTTTCGACTTTCCTATTTATAAAGAGGATGCAGTGGTAAAAAGGGAACAAGATAGCCTGATGGCTTTCTTCCAACCTTATTATCAACTGGATAAAAATATAGAAAAAGACGCAATCGCCAAGCTGAAAGAGAATTACCATACGAATCTGAAAGGTATTCTCCCTTCCATCGATTATTTGCGGTACATTGAGCGCACTTTAAAAGAAATCTATCAGGCAGGCATCGTTTCGACAGAGAATATACAGCTGCTTCACAAAGACAGCACTTCATCTGTCATGGTGATTGATGACAAACTGGCTAATCCACAGGCTACCGAGAATCTTTACACGGTAAAAAAAGCCTATGAGCACTTGCTGTCAGCAGACTCTACTCATTTCAACCGGGAAATTTTAAGGCAATGCTCCCTGAACGAATACATCACCCCCAACCTTACCTTTGACGAGGAACGTACCCAGGCTGCCAAAGAAGAAATCCTGAACAACTATTCCTGGGCAAACGGATTAGTAGTCAGCGGGCAAAAGATTATCGACCGGGGGGAAATCGTCAGCCCGCATACCTATAATATCTTGGAGTCATTACGCAAAGAATCCATCAAACGGAATGAGTCCATGGGACAAAACCGCCTGATTCTCGGCGGACAGATTCTGTTTGTAGGAATGCTGATGCTTTGTTTTATGCTTTATCTCGACCTGTTCCGAAAAGACTACTATCAACGGAAAGGCAGTCTGTCATTGCTATTCACGTTGATTGTATTTTACAGTGTCATAACCGCTTTCATGGTAACACATAATCTATTTAATGTGTATATCATCCCGTACGCGATGCTACCCATTATCATCCGTGTTTTTCTTGATTCGAGGACTGCTTTCCTGACGCATGTCATCACTATATTGATATGCTCCATATCCTTACGCTTTCCGCATGAATTCATTCTGACACAGTTGGCTGCAGGATTAGTGGCGATATTCAGTCTAAGAGAGCTATCGCAAAGGTCCCAACTTTTCCGAACGGCTTTATTGGTCATACTGACTTATGCAGCCATTTATTTCGCCTTCGAGTTGATGACAGAGAACGGTCTTTCCACCGACTTTTCGAAGTTGAACATACGAATGTACACTTACTTCATCATTAACGGAATCCTGTTGTTATTCACTTATCCTTTACTGTTCTTATTGGAAAAGACTTTCGGATTTACTTCGAATGTTACTTTGGTGGAGCTTTCGAATATCAATAACGATCTTTTGCGGCAGATGTCTGAAACGGTTCCCGGAACCTTCCAACATTCCATGCAAGTGGCTAATCTGGCAGCAGAAGCCGCCATCCGGATTGGAGCCAAAAGTCAGTTAGTACGTACGGGAGCTTCGTATCATGATATCGGAAAGATGGAAAATCCGGCTTTCTTCACGGAGAATCAGTCGGGAGGAGTTAATCCGCATAAGAATCTGAATTACGAACAAAGTGCGCAGGTCGTTATCAGCCATGTGACGGATGGATTGAAGTTGGCGGATAAACACAATCTGCCTAAAGCGGTCAAAGACTTTATCAGCACCCATCACGGACGGGGAAAAACAAAATATTTCTATATTTCCTGGAAGAACGAGCATCCGGACGAAGAGCCGAATGAAGAATTGTTCACTTATCCCGGACCGAATCCGTTTACCAAAGAGCAGGCTATCCTGATGATGGCGGATGCTGTGGAAGCTGCCTCACGCAGTCTTCCGGAATATACGGAAGAAACAATCAGCAACCTGGTCGACAAAATTATCGACTCACAGGTTACTGAAGGTTATTTCAAGGAATGTCCTATCACTTTCAAGGATATAGCAACTGTGAAAGCTGTATTCAAGGAAAAACTAAAGATTGCTTATCATACCCGGATCAGCTATCCGGAGTTAAAGAAGTAAGCAGGCCGGCACAAGCGTCTTCCAACACATCGAGTACATATTCAAATCCTTCGGCCCCTCCATAATAGGGGTCGGGGACATGATCTGCAGGAATACGGGTGCAGTACTCTGTCATGCGATGAATCTTTTTCCATTCTTCGGGAGAAGGTGCTTTGTCTTTCAGATCATCTATATTCCGGTCGTCCATACCGATTATCAAATCAAATTGATAGAAATCTTCTATACGGACGGGGCGCGAACGATGCACCAATTGATAACCGCGACGAGCCGCGTGAGCACGCATCCGGCTGTCCGGCAGTTCGCCCTGATGATAAGACAAGATTCCGGCGGAATCTATCACAAACTCTTTTTCCAATCCCGCTTCTTTTATCAAATGAAGCATCACGCCTTCAGCCGTAGAGCTACGGCAGATATTTCCAAGGCAGACAAACAATATCTTTTTCATAATTTCAGTTTTAACAGATTCAAGAATAAGCTAAATGATAATTTTGCGGAGTGCCCTGAAAGGGCTTAATTATATAGCGTAGGGCAACGCCCTACGTAAAAACGACAATCTGAATTTGCGCCCTGAAAGGGCATAATTGTATACAGTTCCGCCCTTTCAGGGCTTGTGGCTGGTGTGTTTTTTTCGTAGGGCGTTGCCCTACGCTATATAATTAAGCCCTTTCAGGGCACCCCAATAAATATATAATTGTAAGGCTTTCAGCCTAACCGATAAATTCTCATTTAACCGCTAAATTCCCATTTACCGGCGTAGCGCCGGAGCAAGGTTTCCATTCGGTATTCCCTGAAAGAGATACAGTTCCACCCTTTAGGGTATGTCTAAAACGATAACATGCCGAATGGAAACCTTGTTGGGGCGCTACGCCCCTAAATTCCCATTTAACGAACAATCATTTACAATGAGTTCAATATTTGATTTGCCCGGTTCACGGTTACTGCTGCCGGGGTTTCCGGCATACTACCCAAGTTGAACGGAGCAAGCATTTTCTCTATTTTCTTTAATCCAGCTTTATTTCCCTTTTTCTCAAATTCCTGACGGAGGATATTTATCTTCTCGTGCGCCTGAATTCCTTCAATCAAGCGTTCGAAACGGATACAGCTACGGGCTCCCGGATATACAAGATACGTATCTCCCCCTGCCCAACTGCGGAAACGGGAATCGAGCAGCGGTTCCAATGGCCAGCTGTTGTATGCCCAACGCAAATAACCGTCCAGGTGTTTCTTAGAAGAATAATAACTTATCCAGACAGCTTCTGCAGGATCGGAGAAAGTAAATGTATTGGGATGGGCTTCCGTACAGCAGGTGTAATAGTTGGTACGTTTGTTCTCTGCCGCACGGCGGAGACGTACTTCTTCGGGGAAGTTCTGTCCGATTACGATACAGTAATCATATAGATCGGGCTCAATCTCCGCATGGTAATTTCCTGCCAACGAAACTTTAAAATCCGGATCTGCTTTACGAATCACCTTCAAGGTCTTCTGCATCACTTCCATCGGACGTTCATCCATTGCAATAGCACAGATATCGAACCATCCTTTTTCTTTCAGGTGCTTGGAGAAAGACGAAAGCATTGCTACCCACATTTCTTCGTAAGCCTCCTCGCCCGGTGCTGTTTTCACAAATTTCAGCGAGTTGGTTGCCTGGTCGTAATACTGGAATGACAACTCCCAGGGAACCATTGAATAACAGTTGATCTGTTTGTCAATGCCCACACTCATCATAAATTCTACCCAACGGTCGAAAATGGTATAGTCGAAAGACCATGTGCCGTCCGCCCGTTTCATCCAGGTAACCATTGTATCAAAATAATCTTCCGTCTGACCGTTCCAGGGTTTGTGCATCAAAGTAGCTGTAATAATCTTTTGTCCGGCATCTGCCAGCATTTTCATCAAAGGACGCATGGCGTCTAAATGCTCCTGACTCCATAGAGGAACCTGATAGTAACGTGCCACTGCATAAGGACTTTGCCACAAATCCAAGTGGTAAGCCCACTCCGAAGGCGCCGGAAGTTCGCGGGAAGAAACCGTAATTTCCAGATTCAGGCGTTGCAACAGACGAGGGCCGTCGTTGATTAGCAACTCCCCTTTATACGTTCCGGGAACAGCCGATTGAGGAATCCAACATTGCACCCAGACAGGTTGAACTGTGCGGGCAGGCAAAGCCATTGCTTTCAGACTGGTATCAATAGGGTCGGCCACCAATAATGAATCATAATCCACCGCTTTCCGATGTCCGCAGGCACCTCTGCCGTCTTTGTTCAATTCGTCCGTCATCACATAACGAACAAAACCGCCGGTGAATGCATCTTGGGGAAGAACATTTCCTTTCTTGTCTTTGAAATCACCAAAGCTGAAATTCAGGTCTTTCAGTTCTACACCTGTCCATACAACCGCTTGCGCGTTCACACGTTCACCACGCCAGCCTTTCAAAGCAACCGTTTGCTGGTTCTTCAACCGGGGAAGCCCGTGTTTTGCGTACCGGACGTCTGTTGTACCCCAAGACACTTGTGTTGTTGTCACTGCCGCCCATTCTTTATCAGACGGCGTAGCAGGGTCGGGCAAATCCTGATAGGTCAGTAAAGGGAACTTCGGTTGTCCTGTCGGAACACCACATTGAGTGACTCCTTGCTGGGCAAAAACTGCGCCTACGCTAAAGAGACAAGTCAGAGAAAAAATAGTAAGTCGTTTCATGGTTAGTTAATTAAATGATTAAAGGTTATTATATGGGGGAAAATTATTAAATCACATAGGATCTACATCATAATAGACAATCAAAGATTTATAGCGTTCGTCCGCCAACATCTCGCGCTGAATACGTAGCAACAATTCCCGTGCACGTCCCATTGGGGCATTCTGCTCAATCTTGACAACGATCTTCTTGATAAACAAAGTCTGGATACGGGCAACAGGAGGTTTATCCGGACCTAATACCCGATTGCCAAATACAGCCCGCAACTTATCCGCCATCACTGCCGCCATCTGATCCAGCAACGCTTCATTATGATTTTTCAGATAAACATATACCAGCCGGTAATAAGGAGGATAATGGAACATCTGACGTTCCACCAATTGTCCGCCTACCATATCTTCATAATCATTGGCAATGACCTGATGAATGATAGGATGATCGATGCTCTTGGTTTGCAATACCACCCGTCCGCGTTTATTCTTACGCCCGGCACGTCCTGCTACTTGTGCCATCAACTGAAAAGCACGCTCATAGGAACGGAAATCGGGATAATTCAACATGGTATCGGCATTCAATATACCTACTATACTGACATGATCGAAATCCAACCCTTTTGATACCATTTGGGTACCGATCAATATGTCCGTCTTTCCCTGCTCAAAGTCTGCAATAATCTTCTCATAGGCGGAACGGGTACGTGTAGTATCCAAATCCATCCGGGCAACGGCAGCTTCCGGGAAAAGGATTTTGATGTCGTCTTCAATCTTTTCCGTACCGAAACCACGGTTCACCAGTTCTGTTCCCTCGCAGGCAGGACAGGATTTCGGCAGTTGATACGTATAACCGCAGTAGTGACAGGTTAATTGATTGATTCCTTTATGATAGGTAAGGCTTACGTCGCAATTCTTACACTTAGGCACCCAGCCGCAGGTACGACACTCCACCATCGGAGCAAACCCACGACGGTTCTGAAAGAGAATCACTTGTTCTTTCTGTTCCAAAGCCTCTTTCATATATTGTATCAGAAGTGGCGAGAATTGTCCGACCATCCGCTTTTTGCGATGCAGTTCCTTGATATCCACCGGAATAATCTCCGGCAACTGGATTTCTTTATATCGTTCTTTCAGTTGTACGAAACCATATTTTCCCTCTCTTGCATTCTGCCATGACTCGATAGAGGGAGTGGCCGTACCCAACAGGGTTTTAGCTCCGTACATGGCGGCCAGTACAATAGCCGCGCTACGCGCATGATAGCGGGGAGCGGGATCTTGTTGCTTATACGTATTTTCGTGCTCTTCGTCCACAATCACCAATCCCAGATTTCGGAAAGGCAGGAAAATAGAAGAACGAACACCCAGAATAATATCATACCCGTTCTCTCCCAGTTGCTTCCGCCATATTTCAACCCGTTCAGCATCGGGGAACTTAGAATGATAGATACCCAGACGAGCACCGAAGACCCGTTGCAAACGCTCCGTGATTTGAGTGGTCAATGCAATTTCCGGCAACAAATATAACACCTGCTTTCCCTGACGAATCGCTTCTTCTATCAGATGGATATAAATTTCAGTCTTACCACTGGACGTTACCCCATGAAGCAGACAGACATTTTTCTCTTGAAAAGACTGTACGACTTCATCAAATGCACGCTGTTGAAACTCATTCAAAGGATTTAATTCGACAATCTCCTTCTCCTGCTTATCCAACCGGCCGATTTCATGGTAGTAGATTTCAAAAATCTTCTTATCTACCAATCCATTCAATACAGAAGGGGCCACATTAGTCCGCTGCAACAGTTCTTTCTTGGAGACTTCTTTCGGAGTTCCCGCTCCTAAAACACCGGAACACTCCACATACTTCATGAGTAATGCCAACTGCTTCGGAGCACGAGACAGAATATCAAACAGGATATGAAGCCGCTTTTCATCCGCTGTACCCGCAAGCCGAACCCGTGCCTCTGTTTTAGGTTTATAAGTACGCCTCAACTCCTCCTTTACGAAAATCGCTTCTTTATCGAGCAAAGACTTGATGACCGTAAGAATATTTTTGATACCACTGTCCTTCTCCAGTTTAGTGACGCACTGTTGCGAATCTACGGCAAGTAAATCCAAAATACGTTGCTCACGTTCCGGCAATGGCGCATCCGCTTCAAAATCAGGATTATATTCAACGATCGTTTCACTCTCCAGTTTCAGGCCGGAGGGAAGTGCCGCTTTATAGACATCGCCTTGTGTACAGAGATAATAATCAGCTATCCACTCCCAAAATTTGAATTGAGCGGGTAACAGAATGGGAGAAGCATCCAGCAATGCAGATATATCTTTCACTTCGTACTCCGTTGGAGCACAATAATGAACGTTAAGGACGATAGCCGTATAAAACTTCTTCCGCCCGAAAGGAACTACCACACGGCAGCCTATCTTCACATCTTCCGCACATTCATCCGGCAAAGAGTAAGTAAAACTCTTCGGAAGCGGAAGCGGTAATATGACATCTACATACTTTTTCATTGCAGCTACAAAAATACAATAAAAAAATGGGGATTTAAAAGAAGGGAGAGAGAACACTTAAAAAGAAAACTCTACTTCATACGAGAATTGGAAGAAATATATTCAAGAGCGCAACAGGACAATCCCAAACAAAAAAGAGTTTCCGGTTATCGGAAACTCTTTTTCATATACTATGTAAAGTGATAGACTACTTAAAAAATATAGGCCACAGATACTTGCCAAGTCTTAGTCTTATAAGAAGCATTTGTTCCTTCAATATCAGCAGTATTACCCAATGGGATATTGTAATTAGCACCCACCTGCAAATGGTTCAGCAACTTCAAACCGGCACCCACATTGATACCTACTTCAGCTTTCTTCTTATCAATTCCCGATTTCTTTTCAAAATCGAAATAAAAGTCAGGACCTGCAGCCAGATAAATACCAGCCAGACTTCCCAAGCCAATGGTATATTTCAGGTTTACAGGAATATCAATACCGTTTTGTTTAACAGTAATATCATCATTCCCTTCTGAAACTTTGATACCCCGTTGAGCAAAAAGCAAAGATGCATCTACTCCCAACCCTACGATTGGAATATTAAACTCGGCCATCGGACCGATAAAGAAACCTGTGAAATTATCCTTTTTAAAGTTTTCGCTCACATTAGAGAAACTCGCCTTTGACAAGTTCAAACCTCCCTTTACACCAAAGTGTATCTGCGCCTGAGCAGGCATTGCCATAGCTATACATATAGCAATCATTAAAGCACCAAAAATCTTTTTCATAAATTTACGTGTTTATAATTCGGGACAAAGATATATATTTAGATTAAATAAACACAAATTATTGGTTTTTTGTTCGCTCAAAGTCGTTGTTGTTCACCCAATCCTGCTCCCGTACCTTTATATTTACTTTTCTGCAAATTAAACTTATAGTGAACAGTCAGTTTCACTTCCTGCGTATTCCGCTTTGTCTCCCGGAACATTTTAACCCGGTCGTCATATTGAGTATTAGCATCCCTCATCGAATGAAACAAGTCGTTCCCCTCCAGCAAGCAGTCCACACGTCCGTTGAAAAACGATTTATAGATACTTGTGCTCAAGCAACTAACGGGCCTTGTATAACAGTTCTGATACACTCCCTTGCCTGTATATTCACCATTCAAGCGAAATATATATCCGGCAGGCAATTGAAATGAATTATTCCACCGGATCCCGAATGTCGTTCCGCTCATATTCTTCATTTCATTCAAATAACCGATTTTGAACCATTGAGAGTTGAGGGAAGCCGTCCACTCCGGTTTCCAGCATCCGATACTTGGAGCAAAGACCAGAGAAGCAGTCATTTCATCCCGATGGTCGACATTGCGAAACTTAATAAGAGAGATTTTCGGATCGGAAGTGATCTGTTCGATAGAAAACAGGATATCATCATTATACCGATTGTAGCCGACGGAGAGTTGCAGATCCCGATAGATAGCCCGCATCTCTGCCGCATGAATATAGGTAGGTTGCAAATTGGGAGCTCCTCCCAGATAGGTAAACCGGTTCCCGTAATGAATGGCATTTTTCAACTGTTCATAATGAGGGCGGGCAACCTGAATATGATACCCCAATGCCCACTGCACCTGCCCCATCGCCCCCTTCCAGTGACAAGGATGGAAACAGGTTGCGATAGTGTTTGCTCTCATCCGACTGATAAAGACTGTTTTCATAGAAATCATAATACACATCTTCATAACGAAGTCCTGCCGAAGCATTTACACCACCCAAACGATAAACACAATCAAGAAAAAAAGCCAGATTCTTCTCTCTGATTTTATCACTGGTTCCCTCTATTTCATCACCGAACCCCGAAAAGTCGCTGGTGCGATGCGTATAACTATATTCACTGCCTCCGGAAATTCTTCCACCTGCCAGCGGATAAGATAAAACTAACTTTCCGGCATACAACTTATTATCGGTTCTGCTAAGAGTCGTTATGTAGAAATCATCATAATTGCGGCTCAATTCGCTAATATGCTCCTCTTCCTTATTCTTGCCAGCCAATACATCTACATTCAAATCCATTTCCAGACTGTTCACCTCTCCATGATAATATACATTGGAATGATGGCTGGGATATTCTTTCTCAATCGCAAAGGTATACGTATTCCACACATCGTATAATGCTTGCCCGTCATAGACCTCCGTCCGGTTGTCATTGTTCATTTTATTGCGTGGGGCAGAAGTCAATTCATAAGTAGCGCCCAGAGAGTGTTTTTCATTTATTTCATAATTAAATCCTATCTGACTGAAATAACTGATATTTCTTCCTAAATCCGTTGTTTGAGCTTTCTGCTGCCACGAAGCATCCACATACGTATCTTGTACCGATTCTCCCGTTTCCTTGAGATGCTCCAAACGATATTGGAAAGCTCCGAACACATCCAGTCCCTTCCGGTGATATTCCATATTGATCTGATCGTTGTTTCCTACCTTATGCGCATAATCCACTACCGAGCGCACTCCCACTCCAAAGCCATCGTTTTTATTCCCGGTTGTTTTCAATTTCAGGACAGCTCCTACCGATGCTCCATATTCCGCTCCGGGATTGGTTATCAGTTCAACCTGCTTGATATTTTCAGAGTTCAAACGGTCGAGTTCGTCCAAGTTGCGGACTTTCCTGTTATTGATATAGATAAGCGGAACGCCTTTTCCCAACACTTCCAACGTGCCATCCTGCTTCTTCAACACTCCCGGCAAAAGCCCGACTACGTTCATGGCAGTACCTGCCTTACTTAATATTGTATTCTCCACTTTCGTAGTCAATCCTCCATTATCCAACCGGAACTGGGGAAGACGCTGCGTAATCACCACCTCATCCAACATCAAATCATCAGGAATCAGCGTGATATTTTCCTCCACAGAAGACGCAACCCTCTGAACGAACTTCTTATAGCCCACAAAAGACACGGACAACAAATAAGGCCCGGCATCCTGTGCCGTTATTTTAAACACACCTTTGCTATCCGTCACAGCTCCGCCCACAAGCGCAGAATCCGGCACGGACAATAGTGCAACCGTGGCATACTCCACAGGAAGCTGATTTTCACCAATAACCCGACCGCTAAATATCTGTGCAGAAGATTTTAAAGACACCATCAACATCAGCGCAAACAGTAAAATATAATTTGTTTTCATTTTTTCTTTTCGTTTATGTAAGTGATTAGTAAGTACCCGGTAGGGCATAGAATCCCCCTTACCAATATCCCGCAAGGGAGATTGATATAACTATTTGCATAGACAGGAGTTTTCCAAACTATCCGCCGGACGGCAGATAGGAAAGAGAAAGTAATTAGTTAATAGAAATCATCAGTAAGTAAGAATATCGTTATACAGTCCTTCCAATCGTTTGCGCAAATGCTTGACGGCATAATGTTTGCGCGAAAGCACCGTATTTGCAGAAGCACCGGTCGCTTCGGCTACCTCTTTTACAGAAAGTCCTTCCAGCTCCATCAGTTCGAAAACCGTCCGCTGTTCGGCAGGCAATTCACCAAGAGCTGCTTCCAACTCCTGCCATACCAGCGAACGCATATATTCCGTTTCAGGCGAAGGAGCCAGATCATCATTGGCAAACAACACTTCCGAAAATTCACTCAAGACGCTTTCTTCCTCTGCGTAGGCAGAAACAGGCCATTCTTCTTCACTTTTCTTTTTTCCCTTATTGATAATCGTGTTTCGTGTCACTCTGTAAAGCCACGACGTCACCTGCTCAATCGGATTCAAAGTGTTGCTGACCGCTTTTACCAACTGATAAAATACATCCTGTAGAATATCTTCCGCATCTTCCTTACTGGAAACCCTCCGGTGGATAAAGGCTTTCAGTTGCGGCTGATGTTCTTCGATCAGCCGCTCCACATCGCCTTCGTGCCCTTTTTGCTTATTCATCTTTTTTCGAAGAGTCTACATTTTCATCCATCTCGAAGTCTTTATCCATCCCGAAGTCACCCCTGTTAAAGAAGTCGTCTCTACCCCAGGGACCGAATCCCATTTTCTTCCTTTTATTAATAAACTCCTTGCGTTGTTCCGGAGTCATCTTCATCCATTTCTCACGAACCGGATTCATTCCTCTTCCGGGCATTCCAGGCATCCCTCCTCCGGGCCTCCCTCCTCTACGGCCAAAACCGAAACTTCCGAAAAGAATACGCATCAGGACGAGCAAGCCCAATGCCTGCCACAGACTAAGTGCAGGCAGACCAAAAATCACGGGCATCAGCCAATTCCACAATAACATGACTATTGCTCCTATTCCCGCAGCTACAACCAGCCAAAGAATTACAAACACAAATGGATTTCTGAAAAAAGAAAACTTACCGCCACATCTTCCATGAAATCTTCTATTAAAACTTTTTGTTGCCATTATACTTCATTTTTTTAATTCATCATTCTTATTAGTTAAAAGAGCCCTCTACTCTTATAGACAATCGAGATGAAGAAATATTTTATGAAGTTACAAAAAAAATAATAGTACCTGCAATTTTTTGTATAATTGCAACGATCCATACAGTAGTTTCACCGGTTGTTGATGTTCCCGGTCCCGGTTATTCAGTAACATACTACGAGTAGAAAAAAGATAATCCGATTTTACTTCCTGATTTTCATACAGATTCTTTTCAGCCAACAGGTACAGCAAGTAGTCTGCCCCAAGACGAGTTCTTTTTCCAACTTCCGCAATCGGTCACATTGTTTCAACCATTTGATTTGTAAGGTATCATAAAGGATTCCGGCTGCTTTATATCTTGTGATTTCTTTGTCTTGTTTGCCTAAAAGTGATAGGTATATTGAACAAAGTTTTGATTTATCTATGCAATATCGTTCCAGTTTTTCGATATACATCAAAGTAGCCCCTCTTTCATTTCGACTCATAAACTCCTGAACACTGTCATCACTGATGATGTCGATGCCCGGCCTTTCGTAGTCCACAGTGATTTCTCGCATCTCTATCAAGACCCAGATATATTCTGTCTCGAATCCGTACTTTGCGGCTGCCTCTTCTATACTAATCCATTGTGCCATAGCGTTTGTTTTTCATGTGTGATACAAATAAGGGATGAATAATATTTTATTCATGTATATTAGTACAACGGGCATCCACGCTTTTTTGCAGTCTGCCGATTGGCTAGGTTAAAATTGGGGCAATTTATTACTGGCCGAATACAAGAAAGACGTAGATGCTGCTGTACCATTATCCGATTTCAAGGCTAGCTACACCCTCCAGAGAACAATGATGACAGCAGACACCCACGTCAATCGTTTATATATAACACATCTCTTACGAATATGTTGATATACATCCGTTCACGTGGAGTATCTACCGTATCATCTCCCTCTGTTTGAATTAGCTATTTCTGAAATCGAGAGATAATACGCTTTTACTCCATATAGGAAATAAAAACCGCTTCCTGCCTGTTCCATCACGCTGATGGGCTGAAAGCGTACGGCAAAGATATATGTTTTTTTTGAAACGCAGTCGAAATATGGAAATAAATACTGGAAGTTATGTATTAAAATGAATCTGACAAAAGACGACTCTACTTCTCATTCTTGATTACTGAAATATCTCTCACAAATAAAAGTTATAGCGGTTTTTACTCTCACACTCTCACCCATTGGTTCAATCCCTTTATTCATCGGCATTACAGGTGTGGGAGTAAAGGTAAGGGCATGGTGAGGGTAACTTTTTACCCTCACCATGCAACAGGTTTCTCCATACGAAAGTTCCAGTTGTAGTGTACTGAATAAGTTGACACTTCTCAAATTAGAAATTCACATGGAAGAATTAAAAAAGAAGTACACTCCTTACACAGAATCTGAAC
>ERZ810286.480-NODE-480-length-12772-cov-4.64945_pt1 | contig 12772 bp, 10 predicted proteins | sample MGYA00520485_ERZ810286 | MGnify/ENA primary metagenome ERZ810286 (study PRJEB31588, sample SAMN03399887) | human gut metagenome | study: EMG produced TPA metagenomics assembly of the PRJNA231909 data set (A prospective, longitudinal analysis of the...
CTTCCGATCTCGGTCTGCTGTCAAAAAAAGAAAACGACAGCGTCTGAATGTGTTCGTACAGATCCTGACGGATGCGCAGCAGAATCTTGTTCGATACCACCGCCATCACGTACATACGGATCTTCACCATAATGATAAAAATAATATTCAGTCCCAGCGCAAACAGACCGAGTCCCATCAGCCCCCTCATATCTTTATTTGCAATATAATGGTCGATCGCCTCCTCAATCAGAAGCGGATTGACCAGTGAAATGGCAACCGTCACAGCCATGCAGAGCAGCACGCCGATCAGGATTGCTTTATAATCCAGTAAGTAGGAGAACAACCTTCGGAAAATCTTCTTTTTGTCAGTGTTCTCCATAAATTCATCTTCACGATAGGAATTAACTGCCATGAACTCTCATCCCCTTTTCCTCTATATATAAACCTTTCCATCCCTGCCGTTCGCCTGCCCTCAGCAGCACGCTGCTGGTGCCGGCTCTCCTGCAGGGGCGCTTACAGAAGTTCTCACTCGCTGCGCCCGCTCGGGCGGCTTCGCCTCCCTCGCTGTGCGGCATTCGCCGCATCCCTGCAGTCCGCCCTCTCTCAGCAGCACGCTGCTGGAGCCGGCTCTCCTGCAGGGGCGCTGCTCATTGCTAACGCACCATACTGTGCCATGTAGGTGTCGTAGTACAAGCCTTTCTTTGCGAGAAGCTCCTCGTGCGTTCCGCGCTCCGCGATCCTTCCGTCTGCAAGATAGATGATCTCATCCGCATGACGCACTGCCGAGATGCGGTGTGCAATGATAATCTTTGTCGTATCGCGCAGAGCGTTTAACGTCTGCTGGATCTCATGCTCCGTCTCCATATCAAGCGCCGAGGTCGAGTCGTCAAGCACCAGAATCGGGCTGTGCTTTGCCAGCGCGCGCGCAATGCTGATCCGCTGCTTCTGTCCGCCCGAAAGTCCGACACCGCGCTCCCCGATGACAGTCTCGTACTGTTCATCCATCTTCTCAATGAACCCGCGCGCTTTGGCATCCTCTGCCGCGAGGCGCACCGCCTCCATCTGAAGTTCCTTGCGCTGTCCCATCTTGATGTTCTCCTCGATCGTATCCGAGAAAAGGAACACATCCTGCAAAACAACCGCGATGTTGCTGCGGAGCTGATGCACATCCATCTTTCGCACATCCACACCATCAATCTTCACCGCGCCGTCCGTCACATCGTAAAACCGCTGGAGCAGATTGACGATGGAGGATTTGCCGGAACCGGTCGCCCCCATGATACCGAGCGTCTTTCCTGCCGGAACGGTAACATTGATGTCCTGCAGAATCTTCTGCCCGTCCATGACAAAGCCCGCGTGGTCAAAACAGATCTCTCCCCGGATTTCGTCAAGCACCTTTGGATGCTCGTCGTTTTTGATCTTCGGCTGCTCCGCATAAATCTTGCGGATCTTCTTATAAGATGCCACCGCGGACGACACATCGTTCGTCAGCCAGCCCAGCATCTCCATCGGCCAGGTACAGTTCCTGCTGTACTCCACAAACGCCACCAGCGCACCCAGTGTCATCTCACCGTTCATGACAAAAATACCGCCCAGGATTGTGGAACAAACCGGAAGCACCTTTCCCACAAACGAAAACAGCGGGTAATACTTTGTCAGTACCTTTGCCTGTGAAACATTCAGTTCGTAATACCGGTTGTTGTGGGATAAAAATTTTTCAATCTCATGCTTTTCCCTTGCAAACGCCTTGACTGTGCGCACACCTGCAAGATTCTCCTCCGCCACGGTTGTCAGCACGGCATTTTCCTCACTGATGTCCTCGTAAATCTTGTCGAGCTTGCGCTCCATGATGATCGCGACCGTACCGCACAGGATCATTGTGGCAAGCGGCACGAACGCCAGCTTCCAGTTGAGCGAAAACATGCAGTACAGTACCATGGACACATGAATGATAACCTCGATGACAAGCATGCCCACATAGCCCATCGCATTCCAGATTTTATCCACGTCATCCTTGACACGCGCCATCAGTTCTCCCGTGTTCGTGTCCTCAAAATATCCCATGGACAGCGACTGGATATGGTCGAACAGATCCTTGCGCATTGCCGATCCGATCTTGGATGCCAGCACGTCGAACGTGAACTCCTTGCAGTAGCCGAAAATGCTCCTGCCGATTCCCACGATCACGATTCCAACCAGAAGTTTCGTCAAAAGCTCCAGTTTTCCGCCTATGATGACATCATCCACAATCTGCTGTGTGATCTTCGGATACAGCATATCCAGAACGATCGCCGTCACCATCGAAAATACCGCAAACAGATACCCATACCAATAGCGTCCGATATAGGTGTATAACTTTTTCATTCCCTAATCTCCTCCTTCTTGTCAGTTCCCCGGTGTCACCTTCCTGTAAAACAAAAAAGCGAGGGGACATCCTGTTACGGATTCTCCTCGCTTTTGCGTAAAAAAATCCGTGGCATCTTTCGATCACCACGGTCTATCATCAGGAATGGTATTGTCACATTTTCACGCCATCCGCATCTTCTCATACGGCATGTGCATTACTTCTGACCGTTACTCCCCACCGAGGCAATCATATGATTCTGCTTTTTCACTTCCACGACGTTACTTGTAATTCTACTCATAATGCTTACCTCTCTTTCCTTAAAATTTAGATTACATGTTGTCTTACAAAAACCAGTATACGCATACCTCTTTTTAAATGTCAAGAAAATTCTCATAATTTACCATTATAATATTTGATTTCGTGCAAATAATAGGATTAGGAATTACAGTAATTCATTATTGTACTCCTAAATCACACCGGAAGATGTTCCGGGAAAACAGACGACAATATGGAGGGAAAAACCATGAGTGGATCTAGCAATTCTAATTCCGGCACAAACCAGATGGCAGTGCCGCAGGCAAAAGAGGCAATGAACCGTTTTAAGCAGGAAGTTGCAAGTGAGATCGGTGTACCGTTAAAGGACGGCTACAACGGCGACTTGACTTCCGCACAGGCCGGAAGCATCGGCGGCGAGATGGTCAAGAAAATGATCATGAAGCAGGAAGAGCAGATGTCCGGCAAATAAACCGGCTTCTTCTGCCCATTGCACCAAAAAACGGGGCTGTCGCTTTCAGCAGGCAGCCCCCATTTTTTGCTTTTTTATTTTTCGTGCATCCAGACGCGCATCTGGTTTAAACCGCGGTTGCCCCATGCAAAATAAGGGATCGCACGAAGCATAACCGCTTCTTCCTTCGGCGGTTCCTCGGTATAGAGTTCCTCCGACGGCACAAGCCGGATCCCCGCCACATCGAGCAGTGTGAGACCGGAAAGCTTGCCTTCCGTGCATACGAGAGCCTTTGCATCCAGTTCTTTTTTTACCGCAAGCGCCTGCAGATTGGCTCCGTTGTCAGCGCCCTCAAAGCAGTAGACCACAGGTCCGCGCATCAGCGCCACGCATCCGACGTCCTCGCGCACATGCGTACTCGCATAAATTTTGCGCACCGGCAGTGGAAAATGAAGTTCCACCTGATCGTCGCTTCCCCATTTTCTGCTGATGTACAAATAGCCATCACGGATTTCTCCGGCAGTATCAAACGTCTCCCCGTTGACCGTCACGCGCAGGTCTTTCACATAAGCCGGGATATGAATGGCAAGTGTAAAGAGTTCGTCGATCTTCGCGGACACATGGTAGGTCACGCTTCCCTCCCACGGGTATGCGCTCTCCACGCGGATGTCCGCCTTGCCGAGCGCCGCCTCCTGTCCCAGAAACAGATGGGAGTACACCGCCGTCTCGTCCTCATCCCACGCATATTTTCCAAGGGAGGTCACCATGCGGACCAGGTTCGGCGGGCAGCATGCGCACGCATACCAGCCCGGACGCTCCGGAATCACATGTTTGTAACCGAAAATCTCGCCGGACACACCCGGATTGACCTCCAGAGGATTGACGTAGAAAAACCGCTTTCCGTCGAGCTGCATACCGCTGATGATGCCATTGTAGAGCGCCCGCTCCATCACATCGGCATATCTTCCGTTCTTCTCCGTCTTTAACATATTTCTCGCAAAAAAGACCAGACCGATCGACGCACAGGTCTCCGCATAGTTCATATCGTTCGGCAGTTCATACTCTTTTGTGAATGCCTCGCCCTCCACGGTCGAGCCGATGCCTCCGGTGATGAACATCTTTTTCTGCGTCATATTCTCCCAGAGCCGTCTGCACGCTGCAAACAACTTCTCATCGTGATCCTCCGCCGCAAGATCTGCCATCGCCGTGTACATATATACGGCGCGCACACTGTGTCCCACAGCCTCATCCTGCTCGTAGATTGTCGCATGGCTCTGGTTGTACTTTGTGTCGTCCGGGATCATATTGCCAAAATGCGTCCAGCCCCTGCGCTCGGTCTCCTCCTTAAAGAAGTTCGGATTCTTTCCACGCTCCTCGAGGAAATAGCGCGCCATGTCCTTGTAGGCTTCCTTTCCGGTCGCATGGTACATGCGCATCAGACCGATCTCCACCTCCTGGTGTCCCGGAATGCCCGGAATCTTATCCTCTCCGAACCGGTTCATGATATGCTGCGCCATCCGCTCCATCACGCCGAGCAGCTTGTCTTTTCCGGTCGCCTCGTAATACGCCACTGCCGCCTCCATCATATGGCCTGCGCAGTAGAGTTCATGGCACTCTAACAGATTCTGCCAGCGGTGCTCCGGCTCCTTGATCGTGAAAAATGTATTCAGATAACCGTCCGGCTGCTGTGCCTTTGCGATAATGTCAATGATGTCGTCCGCGCGCTGTTCCAACGCCGCATCCGGCTTGATCACGAGCGAGTACGCCACACCTTCCAGCCATTTTGCCACATCGCTGTCCTGGAATACCATCCCGTAGAACTCACCTTCCATCAGTCCTGCCGCAATGCGGAAATTATCCAGCGCATGGCTCTTCTCCACGCCTTCTTCTTTATCGTTTAATACCCTCTCCTGAAACGGTATCACAGTATCTGTGATCTTTTCCTGCATACCGCTCCAGAACGGGTCTTTGATCCGAATTTGCTGTAATGCAATCTCTTTGCTCATCTCTTTTCCCCCATCAGTTCCGATATTCACGGGTCATTTCCAATTCTCTGGCGAGATCCTCCGGCGTCCTGTACTTGCGGAATACCTTCTCGAGCACATAGTTTTTCACCAGTGCAAACACTCCCGGAAACAGTACAATCAGGCACTGTGTATCGTTGCACATCAGAACAAACAGCACAAACACAGCTACTAAAAGCGCCGACCATCCCAGATTTGCCACCACCATCACAAGCGTCTTCTTCATGGACTCCCGTATGGTTCCCTCAAACCTCGCCATATACGCCGTCAGGTAAAACTCCCACGCCAGCGCCATGGCAGAAAGTACAATAAAAAAATAATACAGCGCACCAAGCGCCGAGCCCTGTGCCAGAAACTGTCTGGTCACCACAAGGTCCGCCGCAAGAAACGCTGCCAGTATTCCCCACAGCAGCCATGCTCCTGTGGTCTGTTTCAAATCCGTTTTCAGAGCCGTGCAATATTCCCGGAATGCATAGCCCTGTCCATGTACAATGCTTTTATTGACCGCATGGTACACCGCCGCTGTGGCGGCTCCCATGGTAACGACCGGAATGCTGCATACAATCCACAGCGCGCCGAGAATCAGGCAGTCCGCCAGTCCTCCCAGTATGCGGAAAACGTTGTTGTTGTAATCAAAAAACTGATTCATATGCCCTCCATTCCGGTCTAAGCCATTCGGTTATTTTTTCAGACGGATGCTTACCACGCTGCATGCCGGAATCTGTACCCGTATGCCGTCCGCCGTCTTCTCGTAATCTGCAAATGCCTGCTCCGTCACCACTTCCGGTGCCTCAAACGTGTTGTGTGCATTCATCGTTCCTGCCACAACACTCGCCTCGCATACGCCGTATGCAGCGCCGTCGTCCGTCAGCTGGATGGTCACATTCTCCGCAGCTTCCAGTGAATTGTTGGTCAGTGTCACCGTGATCACGCCGTCCGCGTTCTCCGATACAGACTCAATCACCTTCGGCAGTTCGTTCTTGCCTGCTCCTACGGTTCCAGCACCGATCAGATCGCTTCTGAGAAGAGTTGCTCCCTGATGATGACGATACATATGGAATACATGATAGGTCGGTGTCTTGATCATCTTCTCGCCGTCGGTCAGCATGACAGACTGGAGTACATTGATGAGCTGTGCGATGCATGCCATCTTCACACGGTCGGAATGTTTGTTGAAGATGTTGAGTGTCATACCTGCCACAAGTGCATCACGCATGGTGTTCTGCTGATACAAAAATCCCGGGTTGGTTCCCGGCTCTACGTCCGTCCAGATTCCCCACTCGTCAACGATCAGACCGATCTTCTTGTCCGGATCATACTCATCCATAATCGCACCGTGGCGGTTGATGAGTTCGTCCATGAAATAACCTCTCTTTAAGGTCTGGTAGAAAATCTCCTCCGTGAAGTCTGTTGCGCTTCCCTTCTTATTCCAGTCATCCTCCACCTCAGGAAGTGTATAATAATGAAGGGAAAGACCATCCATCATTCCATGGAAACGCGGCTCGCAGTGATCAAAGCAGGTCTCCATCACCTTTTTCGTCCACTCGTAATCATCCACGTTCGGTCCGCAGCAGATCTTTGCGATCGGGTCATTTCCAGCATAGTTTCTCACATATGTCTGGTATCTGCGGTACTCATCTGCATAATGCTGCGGGCGCATATTTCCGCCGCATCCCCAGTTCTCATTGCCGACACCGAAGTAATCGATCTTCCACGGCTCCTCATGACCGTTCTGCTTGCGCAGGTCTGCCATCGGGGATACGCCGTTGAACGTAATGTACTCTACCCACTCGCTCATCTCACGAACCGTACCACTTCCGAGGTTGCCGTTGACATAGGTCTTGCAACCAAGCTGACGGCACAGTTCAAAGAACTCGTGTGTTCCGAAGCTGTTGTCCTCGACAACGCCGCCCCAGTGTGTATTGATCATTTTCTTTCTGGATGCTTTCGGTCCGATACCGTCCATCCAGTGATATTCGTCTGCAAAGCATCCGCCCGGCCAGCGCAGCACCGGAATCTTCATTTCTTTTAATGCTTCCACCACATCGGTGCGCATTCCGTTGACATTCGGGATATCGGAATCCTCTCCGACATAAAGTCCCTCATAAATACATCTTCCCAGATGCTCCGAGAAATGTCCATAGATTTCCGGAGCAATCGTGCTCATTTTCTTGTCGTTATTGATGACTAATTTTGCCATAGTAACCTCCCGTTATGTATCAGTCCCTTTCGAGTTTTTGCTGTCATTGATTCACATCAGCCCTTTACAGCTCCGGCTGTCATTCCTTCGATGATGTACTTCTGGAAGATCAGGAAAATCACCAGGATCGGCAGGATTCCGAACATGGAACCGGCGATCAGCACATCATAGTTGTTTCCGTACGGCGTCAGCAATGTATTTAATCCGATCGGAAGGGTGAACTTTTCTGCTCCCTTCAGTACCAGAAGCGGCCACAGGATCGCATTCCAGCTTCCCATTGCCTGCAGAATTCCCATGGAGGCGAATGCCGGCTTCGTCAGCGGAAGAATGATTTTTGTCGCAATACCGTACTCTGTCGCACCGTCAATACGCGCCGCATCCAGAAGTTCTCTCGGAAGTCCCGACAGATACTGCCGGAAGAAGAAAATCGTCGATGCGTTACATAGTCCGATGATAATTACTCCGGTGTAGGTATCGATCAGATGCAGTGCAATAATTTCCTTATATAAAGGAAGCATCAGAATCTCAAACGGTACCATCATTGTCGCAATTACAAGGAAGAAGAGGAAATTCTTCAGCTTGAAATTGTACATTGTCAGTCCATATGCCACAAAGTAGCAGATGAACAATGTCAGAACGACCGACACGATCGTAATAACCAGAGAGTTCTTATACCACATAAAATATTTCTGACTGTCCGCATTTCCGGAAAACAGGTACTTATAGTTATCCAGATTCATCGTACGGATATCGAGATCGATCGACAATCCACGGCGGATCAGCTCTGTTCCTGGTCTGAAAGAGGCAAGCAGACCTGCGAATACCGGGAAGATAATAATCAGGCTTAAGACTGCGAAAAATCCTGTGCCGAGAACTGTTCCCACTGTCCGTTTTGTCTTGCCGCTCTTCGGGCCCTTATCGCCCTTTCTGTTCTTCTCATCTGCCATGTTATTTCTCCTCATTCTTAAATGTTCCATTTGCAATCAACTGAACGATATTGATAGCAAGTGCGATCACTAACAGCACCACGCCGACCGCGCATGCATAACCCATATCATTTTTCTCGATTCCACGCTTATACAGGTATCCAACGATGGTGAGTCCGATGTTGTTCGGTGAGTTGTTGCCCGCCCATAACATGTAGGATTCCAGGAACATTGCCAGTCCGGCATAGATGGAAATCGTGAGCACGTAGACCGTCGTCGGCTTCAAAAGAGGAAGCGTCACATAGCGGAACTTCTGCCATGCAGATGCACCGTCAATCTCAGATGCCTCATAGAGGGAGGAGTCGATCGCCTTCAGTCCTGAAAGGAAGTAGAGCATATTAACACCCGTCCATCTCCAACATGCGACTACCAGAAGAGCCGTCATACCTGACCATCCCATTTTCAGCCATTTATAGGTGCCAAGACCCAGTGCTGCGGTAATAATATTCATCTGTCCTGTCGAATATTCCGTGAACATCAGTCGAAATAATGTACCGGAAATAACCACGGAGGTCAATGCCGGCATATAGAGAATTGCCTTCCACACACCTTTTGCTTTTACCAGACGGCTGTCCATCAGCACTGCAAAAAGCATCGGGAAAGGAATCAAAAGCACCAACGTAAACAGCATGTATTTTGTACTGTTCCAGATTGCCGTGTGGAATACATTATCCTTCAACAACTTCTGGTAATTGGCAAGACCCACCCACTCTGATTTGATTGCTCCGATGTCCTGAAAACTCATTGTCACGGATGTGATCAACGGATAGATCCAGAAAAACGCAAAGCTTAAAATAAAAGGTATGACAAAAATATATGGCGCTACTTTTTCCGAATACAAGAACTTTTTTAACTTCAACTCAACACCCTCTCCTTCTTATGAAAACAGGGATGCCAGAGGAGAACCCTCCAGACATCCCCATTCCCAAAACTTATGTCCTACTGCTCAAGATCGACTGCATCCTGTAACTCCTGGAGAGCATCAGATACATCCATGCCGTCCTCAAGTACCTCATTTAATGTTGTGTTGCATACATACTCGTTGATTGTCGGGCTGATCGCTACAACAGAGATCTTACCGATGTTGTCCATACCGATGGAATTCAATACATCGTACGGATAGTTTCTGAAGTATGCGTTGTACTGGTTGCTGTCGTCATGTGCGAAAGCATCATCTGTCCAGCATGCGGTGTTGCATACGTCGAATCCTAATGTATCCCAGATATTCTTCTCACCTTCGTCAGACATCTTTGCCCAGCAAAGGAACTCAGCTGCAAGATCTGTGTTCGCAGACTGCTGTGTTACAACGGTACCTGTACCACCGATACCAACGGAGCACTTCTGACCTGCCTCAAATACCGGGCACTTAGCAATGTACCAGTTGCCGCTCTCCTCAGGCATATAGTTTGTAAAACGGCTCATGTACCATAATGCCTTCGGGAAAGATACGATGTTGTGATCCAGAATGTTCTGGAAACCAGCCTCAAGGTCTACATGTCCATCCGGAGAAACCTCTGCGAAGCCGCTGTCTAACCAGGACTGCTGCATCTCTAACATTTTCTGAACGGAGTCAAGCTGAACGTTTGCCGGATCATCGAATCCACCGGTCCAGTCATCACCGTACTCAGCCATTGCCAGCCATAACCAGTCTGTACCGCCTGTATCTACGGATGTGAAGTATTTGCCTTCCTCACCGATTGCTGCCACATACTCATCACCGAGTGCCTGATAGTCATCCCATGTAACAACGGAATCAATCTTAGCGGTTACCTCATCCTCGGAAATTCCCATAGCCTCAGCCATAGCTGCCACGTTGTAGTACATTACGGTTGCACCTACATGGTACGGAGCGCCATAATAATGTCCGTCCTCTCCTGCGTAGGTATCCATACGTGCTTTAACCATGGTCTCCATGTACGGAGCTGCGTAGTCATCCAACGGAACCAGCCACTGGTCAAGACCTGCAACCACGTTCGGGAACTGTCCAACCTCTACATCACAGATGTCCGGTGCACCGGTTCCTGCCTGAAGTGCGGTAAGAAGCTTTGTGTGCATATCGCTGTACGGATATGTCGTACATGTGATCTCGATCGTCTGATCCGGATGCTCCTCGTTCCAAACCTCAGCCATCTTGCCGTAATGCTGTCCGTGAAGCTCTACGAATGTCCACATCTCAAGATGTGTTCCGTTCGGATCACCGAATGTGTTGGTAACAACATCTGACTCTGCGGATTCTGTTGCATCCTCTACAGCGTCCTCGGCTGCTGCCTCTGTGCCATCCCCTGTTGTGCTTCCTGAATTTGAAGCAGTGGTTCCTGAATCAGAACTTCCACATCCTGCAAACAGGGATGTGACCATTGCTGCGCACATCAGTGCACTGAATACTTTCCTTCTCATATAATTCTTGCCCTCCTCCTTGAATTATAGGATAATAAAATAAGTTGCTAAGATGATCTGAAATTCACATAAGATCTCGTCATAAGCTGGGCTCATTAGCTATTTCGACAATTTCTTTGTTTGATTTCATTTATCTTATGTAGATAATATACAATGCATTGTCTGTGGTGTCAATATTTATTTTATGTTTTTCCAAAGTATTTTTGCTTTTCGCTAAATTATACAAAATTATGACCGATCAGTCGCATGATACCGTTCTCATTTTATGCAATATGACACATTGTTTTGTTTTTATTTAAATATTTTTAATTTCATCCTTAATAGTTGACACTTTTCTATAACAATTCTATAATAGAAAACTAATAAAGAACACCTTAACTATTTGAGTTTTTACAGGAGGATACTCAGGAAATGATTCATATTACTTCCTTAGACGATGGTCTGGAGACATTTAAGGCTCTCGGGTCTGACACACGTATCCAGATTCTTAACATTTTACTTGAAAACGAGCAGATGAGCATGAACCAGCTTGCGACAGAGTTGAATATCAGCAACGGTGCTCTCACCGGTCACATCAAGAAGCTGGAAGAGTGCGGTCTGATCAACATCTCCAACGAATCTGCCGGACACGGCAATCAGAAAATGTGTTCCGTGACGCAGGACCGCATCATTGTGGACATCAAGAAACCGATTGATTATAAGAATGTATTTGAGACTGAAATCAAGGTCGGACAGTTTTCCAGACATCAGGTATGGCCGACCTGCGGCATCGCCACCAGTGAATCCGTGATCGGCGAGTTCGACGATATCCGGTACTTTAATCATCCGGATCGTTTTACCGCCAACATTCTCTGGTTCACCAAGGGGTATGTCGAATATACCATACCGAATCTGATCCCGTCCAACCAGCGGATCACGCAGCTTTCCATCTCGGCAGAGCTGAGTTCGGAGGCTCCCGGCATCGACAACAACTGGCCGTCGGATATCAGTTTTTACATCAACGACACCAAAATCGGCATGTGGACGTCCCCTGGTGACTTCGGCGATGTGCACGGTATGTTCACCCCGCAGTGGTGGCCGCAGAACTGGAATCAGTACGGTCTGTTAAAGCTGTTAGTCATCAATGATTACGGCACCTACATCGACGGTCTTAAGATCTCCGATGTCAGCACGCTCTCGCTTCACCTGGACTACAACAGCGACATCCGCCTGCGTCTCGCGGTCGAAAATGACTCCGAGCATGTCGGCGGCATCACGCTCTATGGGAAATCTTTCGGAAACTACGATCAGGACATCCGTGTCGCCATCAATTATGCGCCGCTTGTCGCTGCGCAGCCGTAGCGGGGGATTTCTTCCGGGCAGTTGTATAGATAGACATTAGCTCTGAAACGGTTGTGGATACAGCTGCGGGAGGTATTCTGATCGCAAAATCCGGTATTTCTAACCATACCGCGTCCGGCATCCTTGATGATCTGTGTCTTTCCAAGCTTTGAACACTCCGCAGGATGTGTCCGCAAGCCGGCAGACAATTTTAGGACTTTTGTGTGGCGCTTATTGCCACTGATGAACAAAACATAACCGCGCGAAGCCGATGTTTGAATTGGCATCTGCCTTATTTTCAATAGCAGATGCCAACGAGTTTCGGTTCGCGCGGTTTTATATTGTTTGTGAAGAAGTGGCATTAGCGCCACTAAAAAGTCCGCTCATTGTCTGCGGGTTGCCGGACACACCTGTGGATTGTCAAAGCGTGGCAAAGACACGGAATTTGATGCCGGACGCGGCACGGAAGAAATACTCGCATTTTGCTTTAAAGAATACCTCACGCAGCTGCATCCGCAGCCTCTTTCGTTCTTTTGTTCTCCATACAACTGTCCGGGATGATGTCTCTCCCACTACGGCTGTGCGTCGACTACCGCTTCTTCGGGCTGCGGATACAGCTGCGGCACTACCACTTCTTCTTCGGGCACCGTGACACGGCTGCCACTGCGCGCAGCTCCACATAGCAGCCGCACGCCATGCAGGTTCCGGCATTCAGTTTCTCACAATCCTGACAGACCGCAAGTCTGCTCTCATAGACTTCCTCTGTGACCCAGATCGGAAGAGCACACGTCT
>ERZ810286.512-NODE-512-length-12109-cov-8.36934_pt1 | contig 12109 bp, 6 predicted proteins | sample MGYA00520485_ERZ810286 | MGnify/ENA primary metagenome ERZ810286 (study PRJEB31588, sample SAMN03399887) | human gut metagenome | study: EMG produced TPA metagenomics assembly of the PRJNA231909 data set (A prospective, longitudinal analysis of the...
TAATGCTACTAATGCAATAAACTTTTTCATAACTTTTTTTTGTTTAGGTTTAATATGTTGTTCGTTTATTGCAAAAACAAAGTGTATGCCAGATTGTTCACGAACGTCGTGCAATTTTATATCCGATGGCTGCCACGGTGATACTCATTAAAGGACTGATAATGTTGAAAAAACAATAAGGGAGATACACAAGTGTGGGTACACTCAAGATGGTGGCTTGAGTCATTCCACAGCTGTTCCACGGGATCAATACGGATGTAACGGTTACTGCATCTTCCGTGGTACGGCTTAGTAAGCAACTTTCATACCCTTTCTTGGCATAAATATCGCGAAACATATTTCCCGTCAGAATAATACTGATATATTGATCGGCAGTGGTCAGATTAAGAAACAGACCGGAACAAACCGTCGCACTGACCACGCTGACTGTTTTCTTCATAAAGCGCACAAAGATGGAAGTGATACTTCCCACCATGCCGCTTGCTGTCATTGCTCCGCCGAAACACATGGCACATAGTATCAACCAAATCGTATTCATCATTCCTGACATGCCACGTGTGGCAATTAAATCTGTCAGAACGGCATTATCCGTGTGTAAATTTGTCTCTCCGTAGATAGTCATCATTAGTCCTTTAAACAGTGAATCGAATCCGGAAGCGGCAATTCCTGAAATTTCTTCCAACAAATCCGGCTGAAAGATCAAAGCAAAAACAGCAGCCAGCAGGGTAGACAGGAACAGCGTAACGATAGACGGCACTTTCTTCGCTATCAATATCCCGGTTGCTACGGGAACTATCAGTAGCCACGGAGTGATATGAAACTTTTCATTCAGAGCTGTTGCCACTTCTGCGATGTGTTGTGTATTGTTGGCATCATGAGAGAATCCTGCTACGGTGAAAATAATTAGCGTAATGACAAGAGATGGAACCGTAGTAATCATCATATAACGGATGTGACGGAACAAGGGAGTGTCTGTGATAGAAGAGGCCAGGATGGTGGTTTCGGATAAAGGAGATATTTTATCTCCGAAGTATGCTCCTGAAATAATGGCTCCGGCAATCCAACCGTCTTCAAAACCTTGCGCCTTTCCGATACCCATCAGGGCGATACCGATGGTAGCAATGGTAGTCCACGAACTTCCGGTCATAACGGAAATCAATGCGCAGATGATGCAGGTAGATGCCAGGAAGAAACTGGGATGGATAATTTGCATCCCGTAGTAGATTAGCGTAGGCACTACTCCACTAATCATCCAGATCCCGCTCAACGCACCGATTATCAATAGAATAATAATGGCTGTTGCCACTCCGGCAATATTGTTGGTGATGGCGAGCTCATAATCTTTCCAGGGAATTTTATAGAACACCATACCGATAAGGATACAAATAGCTGTAGTGGTGAGTAGTGACACTTGGCTTCCGCCGCTTAGGGCATCACTGCCAAATGTGCGGATAGTGGCAAACAATAATAACACCAGTACAATGATCGGTATCAATGATACAATGGGAGAGGGGGCTTTCTTCATGTTGATTCTTATAACCTTTTATTTGTTTTCCGGCTACTGTTTTGTTTATAGCCGCGCAAAGATACAACAAAAAAGAATGAAATCTTTTGCTTCAAAACGTCAGGCAATAAAAATTATTATAAGTTTGTATTTGATTGGAATATGTATAAGACCGGCTCAATTAGCGAAAGTCTTACGCCTTATCCACCAGTAACGGATGAAAAGTACCCCTGTCAGGATGAGGGCAATGGATAATCCGGTATAGAAAACAGAAATGAACGTTTCGGGCAGAAGATGGAAGCTACGTATGGTAATTCCCAGAGAAATCATGAAGATCATTGTAATCCAACTTTTCACATCGAAAAAGGAGAACGGGCAATTTCTGTGTTCTTTCTTTTGTTCGATTCGCTGGGTATGTTTATAATAAAGCCTTCTGAACACCAGAACGAAGAATAACAAGAAAACGACGGTAGCTTCTCCTATTTTGAACATCCAATCTTGGGAGGTGTTTAACCAGGTTACAATTCCTATTCGCAGAATATTGGCACCGGCTATAATCCAGACGGTGCCGGCTGTGATAAGTAAGATTTGTCTGTTAACTCCGTATTTCATTGGCTTTTTTATTGTAATAAACGGTTTGACCGTCTGTTTTGTTGACTCACTTCTTGTAGAAAGTCGTAATTAATAAAGAAATTCCGGTTAAAACGACTCCGGTACCGATAACTCCGTGCCAACCATACAGTTGCCAAAAGCTGCCCGCCAGAAATGTTCCCATTGAACCGCCAATAAAGTAAGTAGTCATGAAAACTGTATTGATACGGTTCGAAGCGCGCGGGTCTAGTTCGAAGATACTTGTTTGGTTGCTAAGTTGGATACATTGCATCCCTATGTCAATGATGATGATTCCGGCAATGATACCAATAAAAGTGTTTTCACCGATGAAGAACAGTAACCAGGCAAAGAGAATCAATCCGCAACCGATAAAGTTAAAGCGGCGTACACCTACTTGCTTTACGTATCTTCCTACGAAAGAAGCAGTCAATGCTCCGGCCACTCCGCAAAGTCCTAGCATACCGATTACGTCGCTGTTGGCGAAGAACGGGGCTTGTCCCATTTTAAAAGCCAGACAGGACCACATGGCGAGGAGGGAACCGAAATTCAGTGCCGCCCGGATCGAATAAATGCGCAGTTGCGGGTATTCTTTCACTAAGGCTAACAGAGATTTCATCAGGCCGCTATACTTTCCCTGAAAGTTGGTCTGAATGTCAGGAAGGACTTTTAATACAACGATTGCGCAGATAAACATCATGCCTGCAGCGATGTGATACATTTCCCGCCAGCCAATCAGTTCACCGATAAATCCGCTGACGACACGTGAAGCCAGAATGCCGGTCAATAGTCCTGATAAGACAATCCCTACATTTCTGCCTTTATTTTCCGGACGGGAGAACTGGGCGGCTATCGGAATGAATATTTGTGGAATCATCGAACAAACTCCCGTGAGGAATGAAGCGATAAGTATCAAATGAAAATAGTGCGTCAGGGCGATAGTCAATAGAGAGAATATCAGAACGGTGAAGTTGACCAGGATGATTTTCTTACGCTGATATAAATCTCCCAGAGGGGTGATAAACAACAATCCTGCCGCATAGCCTATTTGCGTGACCATGGCAATCAGGTTAGTTCTGAACTCTGATATGCCAAGTTCATGGCGTATCATATTTAATAGAGGTTGAATATAATAGATGTTGGCTACCGAGACACCGGCCACAATAGCAAGTGTCCAGAGGATAGATGCCGGTAGTCCACCGTTTTCTTTTAATGGCTGTTTCATGCGGCAAAGATAATAAAATAAGATGTTTATTCGATAAAGAAAGTGGTGGAAACTGTGTTGCCTTCTCCGTCTACTGCCGTCAGGGAATGTTTGCCGGGAGCAGGTTGCAGGGAAATTTTGTGGAAATCCTGTGTCTGTGTCTGATAGGTGTCGTCGAGATGCCAGAAGATAGTGGCATTGGGATTGCTGTGTGCCAGTTCCACCGTGATAAAGCCTTTGCTGCCATCCAGTTGCTTGGGCAGCTTGATGTGGGCGTTCATCGGAGGGTAGATGAACTGCATGGGTTGGAAAGAATCTTCTCCGCAGCCGGCTTTGAAAGGTGGCAGCGGTTTATATTCCGGATGGTGTTGTTTATAGTACCATTCCCATACGGGCGGCAGGGCAAACCATGATTTCTGAATGGTAGGTTCCGTGTTTGCACAGTTTTCATAGATGCGGTGGCTTTCGTCGGCGGATAGTGTGACGAGATGATGGTAAGGACAAGCCTCTGTCCGTAATCCGACGGGAAGGATCAGTACGGTGTCGGTTTCTTCACAGAAACGTCCTTTCAGATGACCGGATTGACGGCATATCTCTGCATCAACAAAAATTCCTGTGGGACGTTCAAACCAGGGTGAAGATGGGAGATAATTGAATATATCGAATAATACGGGACCGGCTGTCTGTGCACCGACCAATCCGGGTTTTCCTTCTCCGGTTGCATTTCCTACCCATACGCCTACTGCATAGCGGGGAGTCACGCCAACGGCCCAGGCATCACGGAATCCGTAACTCGTTCCGGTCTTCCATGCGATAGTCTGCATCGAGGGGATTGATTTCCAGTCAATTTCTTCAGGGCGGTTGACTTCTGTTAAGGCGGAAAGGGTGAGCCAGGCCGCTCCTGCCGAAATGACTCCTTCTGAAATAACTCCTTCTGATATATCCTTTCTCGAAGTTGTTTTTCTTGAAATGGTCTTTCCTGAAGTAACTTTTCTTGAACCATCTCTTTCCGAAACTGTCTTTTCTTCTGTTCCCAGTAGTATCTGCACTTCCTTTTCTTGGGGAAGGTCGTTGGAATGACTGTTGGAGAGGCTTCGTCCCATTTGTGCATAAGCATTCGTCACATCCCATAAAGTAGCTTCGGCACCTCCTAAAATGAGTGATAATCCATAATGGGAGGCTGATCGGTTGATAGTCTTGAACCCCATTTGTTGCAGCATGTGATGAAATTTGGGTACTCCATATCTTTGTAACATGGTGACAGCCGGGATATTCAATGAGCGGGCAAGAGCTTCGGAAGCGGGGACGGCTCCTTCAAACTGCAGGCTGAAGTTTTGTGGAGTAAAGCCGTTGATATTAACGGGTACGTCCGGTAACAGCATTTGCGGTAATAGACTTCCCTCCTGTAGCATGGCACCATAGAGAAAGGGTTTTAAAATACTGCCTGTACTTCTGGGAGCTTGAATCACGTCTACTTGATTCCCCCCTTGCTTACGGTCGAAATGTACATTTCCGCAGTATGCTACCACTTGATTGGTGGGAATGTCTATAATTAGGATAGCCAGGTTACGGATATCACTTCGATTAAATTCATTGCTCCACCGTTCCGCCAAACTCTCTATATGGGTTTGTATTCCTTTATCGATGGTTGAGCGGGTATATAATCCGTTTCTTTCTTGATAAAAGCGGGTAACCAGGTGGGGGGCTATTTGAGGAAGAGGATGTGGTTCGTCGGGTAACGGTTCGCTGATAGCCAATTCATAGGTGGACGCATCAATAATCTCTTCTTCAAAAAGTTGTTTCAATAAACGGTTGCGTTTGGAAAGTAGTGTTTTTCGTCCTTTGGATAGATGAATCATGGCGGGGGCATTGGGCAGGACGGCCAGCATGGCTGATTCCGCCCATGATAAATCTTCGGCAGAATGACCGAAGTAGCGCCAGGCAGCAGCATCCAGTCCTACTACATTTCCTCCGAATGGTGCATGGGAGACATACATGGATAAGATTTCCTCTTTGGAAGTCCGAAACTCCAAACGGGTAGCCCAGATCATTTCGATGACTTTCTCTCCGATAGTTCTGGGTTTGTTCCGGGCGAGACGGATGGTCTGCATGGTAAGGGTACTGCCTCCGCTTACAACACGTTTATTCTTTAAATTCTGATAGAGTGCTCTTCCGGTAGATAGCGGATTAACTCCCCAATGGTGGTAAAAGTGTTTATCTTCGAAGGTAATAAGACATTGCTTGATTTTTTCAGGTGTTGTCTTTCGGGGAGGAAACCGCCATTGACCATCCGAAGCGATACGTGCTCCCAGTAATTCTTCGTTTCGATCAGTCACAACGGTGGAGTAGGGTACATGAAACAGTTGCCGGGGAAGGCAAAAGATGTATCCTATCATCAAAAGAGCAATGCTTATTGTCATTACTTTCTTAGTAACAGATAATCGTTTGAAGAATTTATATATAGGATTCATTTAAATGTTAAAAGCTATCGACTGACAGTTGTTCTTCCCGCTTTGCTGCGTGCCTGTACGTTTACATCATACATTGCTTCACATTGAACGGCAGGAAGAATAAAGTTACCTGCATAAGTCGCTTGCAGTCTGACAGTGAATACTTTTGTTTCACCACGACGCAAATTGAAATAAGTTAATACCCTGTCATCGCGTATATCCAGATAATTATATTTGCTGACGGATTTACCGGAACCGTCGGCTGCTCCGCTTTCCGTTTCGGGGGCAACCATTCTTTCGTTGTATATTTCCCAACCGGACGGTATGATATGCGTCAGTGCCAGATTGGTGTAATCGGAAGTTCCGCTAATATTGGATATGGAGGTGATAGCCATAAAGTCAGTTCCCTGTATAATATCATTGACAGAGATCGGTGTACCGTTCAGGTTGGCATATCTTATATCCATGCGAAGATTGTCGCTGATGGCCGGTAATGTATCGTTCAACAACTGTGTGCGTGTGATAAGGTCTACGCTAAGCGCTCCTTTTCCTTGATTCTTCACAGCAATCATACCGGATTTGGGAGTGGTGGCGATTTCCTTTTCAAACACAGCTTTAGCCGATTTCACGGCAGGTTGTTGTTTGTCGTTCCATGTCCATACGAAATCCAATGTGCCTGACAGCTTTTCAGCCAGACGTCCCATTGCCATAAGAGCAAAAGCGGTGGATTGTGTACTGAACCACTCCTCTTGTGACAGATTCTTTGAAACGACTTTTGCCTGCTGTAAAGCATCCCGTTCCCGGTTCATCAGGATCAGTGTTTCCAGAATCATAGCTTCATCACGGTCGGAGGAACCGTAAATCTGATTCATGGAAGAGTAGGGGCTTACTGTTGTTTCCGCATTATACACCAGTTCTTCAGCCGGTTTCATCTTTCCGGTCAGTGCATAGGTTGCTGCCAGTCTCCATTTAGCCTGAATGGATAATCCTGCCTGTTCTTTCATCCGGTTCATGGCCCCATATTCCGGTGCTCCTGCCAATGCAAGCGTATATAAACGGAAAGCCTGTTGCAATTCCGACTGCCATTGTTGCCAGCCGCTTGCATCCTGCGGCATCCGCCAGTTCTGTGCGGCAGCACGTTGGAAACGCTTCCACTTGTTCAATACGTTCGAATGAACGGCGTATCCTTTTTCTTGTGCCAGTGTCAGGAACATTCCTGCATAAGAACTGATCCATTCGTCGGCAACAGCATTTCCCGGCCAATATACAAATCCGCCATTGGGGAGTTGACGACCATAAATCTGCCGGATAGCTTCCTGTAGATTTGTCTTTATCTTTTCGGCTTCTATCTTATCTATTGTTTTGAATTGACCGACAAACAGAAGAGGCAAAGCCTTGGAAGTCAACTGTTCCGTACAATGGTGCTGATAGTTGTATAAGAAGTCGAACCGGCGGCTGATATCAACCGAAGGTATGCGTGATACTTCCAGCTTTATCTGGTTATTTGCAGAAGAACTGCTTAGATTGTATGAAAGTTCTTTGCTTTGTCCGGCTTCTGCCCATTGACTGTTGCGCAGGGTTACTATCGGATTCGGGTTGCGTACTTCTATTTCAATGGTTTCTTTAGTTTGTTGTCCGCCACCATTGGCTGTCAGATGGATGGTAGCCTTTCCTGTTTTACTACCTGTTTTTAAGGTAAAGAACACGAGCTGGTCATCCGGTTGGCTAAATTTGAGCGACTGTTGGTTGGCCCCTACAATCTGTACTCCTCCACCGGATGCCTGAAGTGATACGGTTACATTCTTCACTTGATTTTCCATCGCAAAGATATTTACCGGAACGGTGATTTCTTCCTGAATACTAAGCACACGGGGCAAGGTGGACAACATCATTAACGGAGTCCGCACGAAAGCCGTTTTTTCCGCATTGCCGTACGCTCCCTCTTGTCCGGCAACCACCATGGCACGTACCGAACCTACATACATCGGAAGTTTCAGCGTATGCGTCTGGCTCTTACCTTTTCCCAGATAGAAAGGACCTATAAACTTGACTACCGGTTTGAAGCGGTTTGCTTTTGCATCGGCAGGTTTTAATGTGGCGTCTCCACCCGTACTGAAAAGTGAACTGTAACTTCCGGCGGAAGCTCCCAATACATTATCATACATATCCCATGTCCGGATGCCGAGTGCTTCGCGTGAATAGAAATCATTCCATGGGTCCGGGGTTTTGAAATTGGTAAGATCCAGCAAACCGTCGTCTACAATAGCTAATGTATAAGTCATCGGTTTTCCGGTCTTTTCGCTGACGGTCACATTGAAGTTGGTTTCCGGGCGTAACACTTCCGGCATCTGTATCTGCGGTTGCAACACCGTCTGACTGTTAGTCACGAATACCGGAACGACGCCATACATACGGATAGGCAGGTCATTGACTGTTTGCGCGTGAGGCTGTAACAGACTGATATGCAGATATACATTCGGAGTCATCTCCGGTGTAATCTTGAATGTATATTTCGTATCTCCTCCGTTGGAAACCTCTATCCATTCTTGTCGTAATACGGTAGAACCGTTTTCTATGGATACCAGTGCACGTCCTCCCGCTGCTGCAGGAATGATTGCTGTGGCTGTTTCTCCTATTTCATAAGAATCTTTGTTCAGCGAGAAAGCAAGCATCTTGATACCGCTGGGATCAGTCTTGCTCGAACGTCCCCGCCATTCCGGCCAGTCAACATAAACTGTACCTCCGGTGGCATGTCCACTCTCTTTATCTTTCACGTAAACCAGGTAGCGTCCCCATGACGGATAATCGATACGGAATTTGAAAGATGCTTTTCCGCCTCTTGTCTGTAAATTGCCGCTGGCAACAGGAGTGATGGAACTGTTGTTGATATACGTTCCGAAAGATTCACCACTGTTTTCCCACCACCAACTCCAGCCGATGCGGTATATTTTGTATTCCAGATTAGAACTGTTCACTAACTGTCCCTGCGTGTTTACAGTTACAATATCGAATACATGATCTTTGTCAGTTTCAATATATTTGCCTTTTGGCTGGTTCAGATTGATACCGACATAAGAGGTGAATGGTGAGAATGGAATTGTTTGAGTGTAGATGCTGGCATCTCCTCCCGGTTCGAACACGCGGGTGGTGAAAGTGGCGTTCAGCATACCCGGCGCTTCCGTTGCGGTCGGAACTTTCAGCATGACATTTGCTTTTCCTTCTGCATCCAGTGTGCCGTCAAATATATCTGTTTTGATAGTCGTGAAATCCGTAGCCGGATTGTTAAAGATATATTGTCCGTAATTCTTAAACTGTGTATTCACTTTCGATAAAGACATTTCTACTTTGGCTTTCAGTTTGGAGGCAGTTGCTCCTGTCAGCCAGGTTGAAGTGAGTGGGGCATAGAAATTCTTGTCCGTGGCTTGAAGCACCTTCGGCAATGCCAGATTTATTTTCAAGCGGTTGGGCTTTATGGTTTCGATACGCAGACCTTTGTGGAAGGTGGTTCCTCCCACCTTAATATACGCATTCCAAAGTCCGGTCGGGTCTGTTGCCTGTGTCGGAACGTCGAATGTATAGAATCCGTTCATTCCTTGTGTTGAAATCATTTTTGTGTAGAACTGTCCTCTCGGATTGTAAATCTCCAGTGCTACGGGATGCTTGTCGGGGATTCTCTTTTCGCGGTCTTCCAATATAAAGGAAATGTGCAGCGTGTCTCCCGGGCGCCATACTCCTCTTTCGCCATATATAAATCCTTTCAGTCCCTTTTGAATATCTTTTCCTCCCACGTCGAATCTGCTGACGGACTGTTCTTCACCGTCCACAACGCGGACGTACGCTTTTTGCTTGTCCGATTCTGCCACGATAATGAAAGGCACACCGTTCGGAGTGATTTCAACGAATCCTTCTCCATTGGTTTCTCCTTTCCCTATGGGTTGTAATTGGAAATTATACGCTGTTACCTGTGCTTTCCCTATCGGTTTTGTATCCAAAATATTACTAACGGCAATCCACAGTTTATTCAGTGAGTTCCGTTTTACAATCATTCCCAGGTTGGAAGCAAAAACGTTGCAGGCAGCTGCCCGGTCTGAATCCATATAATAAGACGGATGGCAGGGGTTGTCGCGTTCCGTCCATCGGTACACACTCCAGTCCATTGTTCCGCCATTGTAATAATAGTAGGCTTCGGGGGTATTCCAGATTGCTTCATCTTCTTCGGACAAAACACTTCCACTTACTTTGGTCAGCCCGTCGGAGGTGCTGCTGTCGGCGAATTTCATATCCTGATTCTCGCCTCCTCCACAAGGATAAGCGGAGTATTCCTGACGAAATGAAAGTATGACACGATAGATGGCACCCGGTTCCTGGTGGATTAATCCGGCAAGGTCTATCGAGTAATCTCCCCAATGATGAATGTCTTTGGAAGCATCTTTGGCAAGCCATAATGTTTTCTTGTAAACCAGTCTTCCCGAACGGCGTAGCTCATTGGCCGAGGCCAGTGAATTGGTTTGCATAAACATCAATACATTGTTCTCGAAAATGCGGATCACGCTCAAATCCACAGCGTATAGGTTGACAGCCCTGAAAGGAATAATCAGACTTTTCGAATCGGGCAGGATAGCGGCGGTAGTAGACATTTCCACTTGTGGCTTCAGACTTACTTCACTGAATGAGATCGTATGAGAAGTTCCCAATGCTTTACCTTGACAGTCTTTGACTCCTTCATGGATATTCAACGTCAGTTTGTTCTGTGTGTTTGCTTCGAAATAGATAAAAACTCTGTTCTCACTGATTTGGAAGATCGATGAGGAGATTTCCGGGATCTCAATCAGTCCTTTTAAATCTTGAGTAGTGGATAAGGGAGCGGAGAAAACAATCTCGATTCCATTTTCCGGTTGGTCGATGCGTTCGGCAGACATGAAACGGAAACAATCTTTCGCCGGTATCAGTACTTCTTCGCTTTGTTTACGGTCGATGCCGGCTGCGTTGCCGTTGGCTGTGATAGTCAAGGGGTAATCATCAGCTTCTCTGGGGATTTGTCTGATACTAAACAAATACCGGGTATGATTGTCGGTTGCGGTGACTTCCACCGGATAACTCTTTTTTCCGTCACTGGCAGTCAGCATCTTTTCTACCTCTTCCTTTTTCACTACGTCGCTGAAACGTATCTCTCCTTTAATATTTATTTCATTCGGTCGGGTAGCTGTAATCGGCAATGATTCCAGTTGCAGGGTGAAGTTACGTTCCTGTACACGGAATGAGAAGTTGAACTCTTTCAGCTTTTTGTCCACTTCGATGAAGTCTCCGAGCCGGAAAGTTCCTTCGTAAAGTGTTCCCGGTTTCAGCGCTCCTTCTTCGGGCACAAATTCAATGGTGTTGTTGCTAACCCAATATGCTTTTCCTTTTAATGAAGGTGAGAAACTGAACGGATTGCTTTTTAACTCATTGTTCATATCCACCATGGGTTGGTCGTGGGTCAGTTCTATACGTATGGTCGAATTTTGCGAGATGACTCCTCCCGTATACGCATTTACATACGGTGCATAATCGGCAGAAGGAATGATGTCTTTTTGAGTACGTGTGCATGAATATAGGCCCACAGTCATCATGATAAGTAAGAGTAGTCCGGTAGCACTAATGCTACGTGTAGTCTTTGTTAGTCCCATAGCGATGAGTTTTTTTATAGTTCAACAAACAAATATACAGTTTTTATGCTAAATCCTTTGTTATTCTGATTATTTTTGCAAGTTCTTAATCAATTTATTTATGGGGAAAAAGAAAGAATACAAAGAGGCCAATCGGCGATTTTTGAAAAAACTATCTTTTCAGGAAGGTGTTTTCGCGTTGCCGTGTGGAATCTATTACAAAGTTTTGGAAACTGGCGAAAGTACGATTTCTCCGGGTGCACGGAGCATTGTTACCGTGCATTACAAAGGAAGTCTGATTGATGGCCAGGTGTTTGATAATTCTTATGAGCGTACTTGTCCCGATGCCCTACGTCTTAGTGATGTAATAGAAGGGTGGCAGGTGGCACTTCAGAAAATGCATGTTGGTGATAAATGGATTATTTATATTCCTTATGCAATGGGATACGGTATCAAATCTTTTGATTCTATTCCTGCCTACTCGACATTGATCTTCGAAGTGGAATTGCTTGGTGTTGCATAGAGCATAAAGATGAGCTATATACAATCAGATACATGGATATTTTTCTTTTAGCTTTTTCATAAAAGACTTGCTTACTTGTAAAAGTTCCATCTCATTAAATGGAGGAAGCAATATGCAATTGTTGTCTTCAATCGAAACCAGATAGCTTATATTGATAATGTGTGACAGATCGGA
>ERZ810286.519-NODE-519-length-12001-cov-8.37661_pt1 | contig 12001 bp, 6 predicted proteins | sample MGYA00520485_ERZ810286 | MGnify/ENA primary metagenome ERZ810286 (study PRJEB31588, sample SAMN03399887) | human gut metagenome | study: EMG produced TPA metagenomics assembly of the PRJNA231909 data set (A prospective, longitudinal analysis of the...
TTTAAAATGCAACCTTTTTTTTTACATTTTTCTGTTTTATAAAAAATCAACAATAAAATAGTAGTCCTATTGTTGATTTTTAATATACTTTTCACATAGCTATTGATTTTCCAACCTAAAACAGCTTATAGAGCACACTCTGCCATATACAGCTATCCATTTCTTTATACGAAAAAAAGACTGCCACTATGCCAGTCTCTTAAAAATATTCAGTTACACTCCTCTTATATCATTAATCTTATTTCTTCATCGAATAGCTCTGCAGCTGTAACATATCCAAATATCTTACGGGGGTACTTATTTACCCAATCCTCTATCTGTTGAACATCTTCTTCTGATATATTTTCAAAAGATGTACCTTTAGGAGCCTGCCTTCGAACCATTCTATTTGTATTTTCATTTGTACCACGTTCCCAACTACTGTACGGATGACAATAATATAATTTTGTTCTATTTCCACCATAAACTGATTTTTCAATTCCGCTATAATCAGAGAATTCGGTTCCATTATCTACTGTTATTGTTTTAAAAATACTTCTAAAAAGTTCTTTTCCCCAACGTCTCTCCAATATATCCAGCGTATCGACTACTGCTCCGGCAGACTTGTCTCTTTGAAGGAAAACATATTCCCTGCGTGTCTTTCTTTCCGTTAAGGTAAGCAGTGTCTTTTTCGAATTCCCACGCTTTCCTATAACACTATCCATTTCCCAGTGTCCAAACTCTTTTCTGGAATTAACATTTTTCGGACGTTCCTCGATACTGATTCCCCTCTCAAGACGTTTCTGGATATGAACCTTATTATATTTCCGTTTCTTTTTTCCCTTTACCGGAAGGTCTTTATTCGTCAGACTTAAGAAGATACCCTTATCAATATAATTATAAACCGTCTTTTCACATATACTGGTATTAAATTCTTTAAACATTCCAGTACGCCTCATTTCTCCAATAAGAGCTCCTGGACTATAATGATTCTCCACTATTTTCTGTTCTATATAATTCGCCAGCTTTATATCATTCCCTATTTTAAGCTGTGTACCACGCACTTTGAGATTTTCTTCATACTTTTTTTGTGCCAAATCCGCACTATAACACACAGTAGTAGTCCAATCAGAATTACGATGGGCATAAGCACCTCTTTTCAGCTCATTGTAAATAGTAACACGACTGACCTGCATAATTCTGGCTATCTCTGATTTATTCGTATGAAATTTAAGTAGTTCTTCCAATCGTACCCTGTCACGCCATTTCAACTGTCTAAAACCCTTCATAAATACCTCTCCCCTCTTTTGTATGAATAAGAAATTCTTTTAAGGAAATTGTAGTCTTCCAATTTTCGTTTGTCAAATTCATTTTAACAAAAAAATCAGCAGACTACTTTTTTCTTAATATAATATAGCATTTTCTTTTTCGAAAAGAGGAAGCAGTTCTCCCATTGCCATCTTTTTAAAATAGACACCATGCTCTATATCTATATCCCTTAACATTGGCTCTTCCTCTATATAATTGTAATTCAGATACAACACAATGCCATCAGTATCCCAGCACCATACTCTTACTCTTTTTCCAAAGCCATATTTTTTGATATCTTCCTTTAATCTGATAATCAAATCCTCTGCATCATACTGTATTACCTGACCACTTGACGTAATAACTGACATTCTGCTGTTTCCTCCTCTCTTTTTTATATTCACATAATACTACTTTCAAAAGATACTGCCAATACCCATAAATACTATTACTTTATATCCTTAAATATTGGTTCTAAATTCGATAATAAAAAAGATGCATCAGCTATTACACTAATGCACCTTTTATTATTTCTTCCTATTTCATTATAACTTTGGTCCTCTTGGTTTTACACGCTTTGTAAATTTATTTGTCGGTGTTATTACTGGCTCTATTATATCTTCCGTTGTGTTTTCTATTATGCTATCCTCCTTTTCTCCCATATTAAGAAGTGCGTCTAGCTCCGCAAGTCTTTCTAATTTTTCTGAAAGCTCTGCTTCCTGCAGAAACGGTTTGTTTACCTCTATCTTTGCCGTTTCAAGCTGATGTTCCACGTTAGCAAGTTTTGTCTGTGCTTCTTCCAATTCCGCCGGCATTGCTTCTAAGGCGTTATTTATACGGGTAAGATTACCAAATGGATCCACACCTATTTCGATAGGATGACTCATATCGCCTTTTACATTCAGTACAAATCTCCTATAGAAAGCATCAAATTTAACTTTAAGCGAGAATCCAAGATATTCCCCAACATCCACACTGGCATCAATATCCTTTGATTCTTTGCATATAGCAATGAGAGCTGTTCCCGCTTCTTTTTTATCACTATATTCCTTACCGCAAACAGTTATCGAAAAATCCTCTTTTTCCAATGGCTTATTTCTTTTATACCTTTGTATGTCTTTCGAAAAGCCTTCTATACTTTCTTTCAAATGAGCAATCTGCTGTGGGTAATGCTGTGTAATATTATCTTCCAGGCGGTACTTCTGACTAGTGTGGTTAGCCTTCATCAATTTTAAACGTGAAACCTGGATATCCAAGTCCATCTTTTCCTTAATATAAGGATTTCCTGTAGCAAGTGCTTTTACCTCTGCATAAGAAAGAGCTGCTTCATCCACGTCTTCACAACTTCTTACTGGGGATTTGCTGGTCATAATTTGTCCAATAAATTTCTGCTTATTTTCTATAAGCTGCCAGGAATAGCTGTCAAACGTTCCCTCTGTAACATAGCGGAATATTTTAACCTTTGCATTCTGGTTTCCCTGTCTTAAGATACGTCCCTCTTGCTGCTCAATATCAGATGGTCTCCAAGGTACATCCAAATGGTGCAATGCAATAAGCCGGTCCTGTACATTAGTACCTGCTCCCATTTTTGCCGTTGAGCCAAGCAAAAAGCGAACCTGTCCACTTCTTACCTTTGCAAACAGTTCCGCCTTTCTAAGTTCCGTATTCGCATCATGTATAAATGCTATTTCATTTCCAGGTACTCCTTTATCCATCAGCTTCTCTTTGACATCCTCATACACATTAAATGTTCCATCACCTTTAGGTGTAGATAAGTCACAGAAAATAAGCTGCGTTGACCTCTGTTCCATGGTATCCTTCCATATCTTATATACCCGTTCAACACAAGCTGCAGCTTTGGAGTTATCATTATCCGGAAGCATATCATTTATAAGTCTTTGGTCAAGTGCCAGCTTTCTTCCATCATTTGTAATCTTAAGCATATTATCAACATTAGATTCGACCCTTTTATCCCTGACAGCCTCTGCCCTCTCTGCAAGCGCTGCTACCATATCCTTTTGAAAATCACTCGGTTTTAATACTACATTTTCATACTCCGCTTCCGGAACTGGAAGATTTAACATGTCCGGGGTCTGAATGTCTGCACTTTCTTTAAAAAGACTTATAAGCTCCGGTAAATTAAAAAATTTAGCAAACCTGGTTTTTGCTCTGTATCCGGTTCCCTCCGGAGCAAGTTCTATTGCAGTTTGTGTTTCGCCAAAAGATGCAGCCCACGCATCAAAATGTCCTAACCCTAATTTCTGCAATGTATTATACTGCAGATATCGCATATTTGTATACAACTCTGTCATACTGTTGCTAATAGGTGTTCCGGTAGCAAAAGTTACTCCTTTTCCACCTGTTATTTCATCCAGGTACTGACATTTAGCAAACATATCAGAAGACTTTTGTGCTTCTGTTTGTGCTATTCCTGCCACATTACGCATTTTTGTATATAAGAAAAGGTTTTTATAATTATGGCTCTCATCTACAAATAATCGGTCAACACCAAGCTGCTCAAAAGTTACGACATTATCCTTACGGCTCTGGTCATTCAACTTATCAAGACGTACTTGTAAGGATTTTCTCGTTTTTTCCATCTGCTTAATGGTATAACGCTCTCCGTTTTCAGCCTTTGTCTGCTCAATTGCAAGTTTTATTTCATCAATCTGTTTTTCAATGATGGCTGTTTGTCTCTCAATAGAAAGCGGAATTTTTTCGAACTGTGTATGTCCAATAATCACAGCATCATAATCACCTGTTGCAATACGGGAGCAGAATTTCTTACGGTTCGCAGGTTCAAAATCTTTCTTCGTAGCTGCAAGGATATTTGCTCCGGGATATAACCGCAGGAAATCACTTGCCCACTGCTCCGTCAAATGATTAGGTACAACAAAAAGTGACTTCTGGCACAACCCAAGCCGCTTACTCTCCATAGCTGCCGCTGTCATTTCAAATGTCTTTCCAGCACCTACACAATGTGCAAGCAGGGTATTATGACCATATAAAATATGCGCCACTGCATTTTTCTGATGTGGTTTTAATTCAATATCAGGTGTCATTCCTGGGAATTTTAAGTGTGAACCATCATATTCTCGTGGTCTTGTAGAATTGAAAAGTTCATTATATTTTGCCACCAGTGTCTGTCTACGTTCCTGGTCTCTGAATATCCAATCTTTAAATGCTTCACGAATAGATTCCTGCTTCTGACTGGCAATGGTAGTTTCTTTCTTATTTAGAACTCTCTTCTCTTTACCATCTTCTTCAATAGTATCATACACCCTGGTATCCTTAAGATTCAGAGAATCTTCTAATATCTTATAGGCATTCACCCGGCTTGTACCATAAGTCATATTAACCAGAGAGTTTCCCCAGTCAGCATTTTTTCCCTGTATATTCCACTCACCGGTTATATTTGAAAACCGTACTTCTATAATATCTCTATTTAATAAATGTGCCGGCGTTTCAAAAGTATCACTCATGAAATCTTCAATATATCCAGCATCAATCCATGTAGCACCAATACGCACTTCTATTTCAGAAGCATCCAGTTCTTTAGGTTGTACCTGTTTAAGTGCCTGTACATTGACAACATATTCCGGATGATTTTCCGCATAAGTACTGGCAAGCTTCAATTTTTCCCGTATATTTCCACTTAAATATTCATCCGCTGTCTCCCATTCATCTGTCAAAGGATTTTTGTAAATAACTCCGCCAAGGTCCTCGATTAGAGTATCTATATCTTTACCTGTCAATTCTTCCATATAAGGAAGGTCGACCTTTGCTTTCTCCCCAAGGGATACTGCAAGTGCTTCACTGGCCGTATCAACAGAAGTAACAACCTCTGCCTTCTTTATTGTTCGTTTAGAAAACATGTCTGCTTTTCCCTTGAAATTACCCTCGTCATCAAGTTTTTCCAAGGAGCATAACAGACAATAACTGGAATCCTGATTAAATGCTCTTTTATTGGTTTGTGAATTAATAAGACCATACTTTACAGAAAAATCATCATATAATTCATTTAGTTCTTTCTGTTTTTTTTCAATTTCATGGTCTCCGTATTCATTAAGCTGCATATCTATCAGCTCCTGGGTACAATTGCGGATTGCTACCATGCCTCTAATACGTCCTTTTGCGGTATCTGACACTTCCACAGGTTTCATAACCGAATTTTCTCGATAATATACTTCATTATCCACCAATGCATAGCTGAAATTTTTAACATTAGGGTCTGCCGGAATGCTTTGTTTACTCAATTCATTGTCTAATTCCGGCTCCAGTTCTAATGTATCTATCGTACCAGTTATTCGTCCACCAGCCTCTTTTAACTGTTCTTCAAACGGTCTGCTTTCATCTAACCTGCAGGTACTTTCCATGCCATATGGTCCGGATACCAGTTCCATCTTACCTACTATCTGTTCCGGATGATTCACAAAATAAGAATTCATCTTAATTCCAGCATCATTTTCTTCCAAATATACCCATTCCGGTTCCCGTACCACCATCCGGTCACGTTTTTGGAAAAATAAAATATCAGAAGTAACTTCTGTACCGGCATTCGCTTTAAATGCAGTATTGGGAAGTCTTACCGCTCCAAGCAAATTTGCTCTTTGAGCCAGATATCTTCTTACCTCTGGACTTGCCTTATCCATAGTTCCCTTGCTTGTAATAAATGCTACTACACCACCCGGACGTACTTTATCTAAAGTCTTTGCAAAGAAATAATCATGGATTAGGAAGTTATTTTTTTCATATGCATGGTCTAATACTTTATATTGTCCAAAAGGAACATTTCCAATAGCTATATCGAAGAAATCATTTGGATAATCCGTCTTTTCAAATCCTTTAATCTGAATATCTGCTTTTGGATACAGCAGCCTCGCAATACGTCCGGTAATACTATCAAGTTCCACTCCATATAGTCTGCTTTCCTTCATAGACTCCGGCATCATACCAAAGAAATTACCAATACCCATAGATGGCTCTAAGATATTTCCCTTTTTAAATCCCATTCTTTCAATCACTTCATACATGCTACGAATAATGGCAGGACTGGTATAATGAGCATTTAATGTACTTTCTCTTGCCATACGGTATTCTTCCGGTGATAACAGATTTTTTAATTCCTGGTACTCTGTTGCCCAGTTTGTTTTACTCTCATCAAAAGCATCAGAAAGTCCTCCCCAGCCAACATACTGGGATAAAACATCCTGCTCCTGTGGATTTGCATAACGATGTTCACTTTCAATTTGTTCCAATAATCTAATTGCTTCTATATTTCTTTGAAACTTCTCTTTCGGTGTTCCAATGCCCAGGTTATCATTACTAATACTGAAATTGACAGCATTACCTTTATTCGGTATAAGAATATTCTCTTTTTGAGTCTGAAATGTATCCGTCTCATCTACTACCTCCGATTCCGCTGCATCATCAGTTCCTTCCAAACGTGCAAATACCTCTGCTTCATGCCGATCTATATCCTCCTCTGCTATCGCATTGATATAATCATCTGCTATCGCATTGATATAATCATCCTCTACCTCACTTCTCCCTGGCTTGTAATCATATTCAAAAACCTTATCATTGACCTGTGCATAATATAAAGCACGCTCCTCTATGTCATTTCCGAGCAGGTACTTTTCATTTTCTGTCCCCCACTCATCAATCAATGTGCACTCCCGTCTATCAATCGTAACTTTTTTCGATTTCATTTCCGGCACAGCATGTTCAAGCCTATTAAGTTCATATTGCCTGTCCGATTTTGCTTGAACTGTTTCCTGTTGCAAAGAAAAAGCAGCGGGCATAGTAAATTTCATACTTGCTTCCGCTGCTGCTACTGTTCCAACCTGTTCTTCAAATGAAGGAAACAGACTTAATTGTGTAAATACGGGTTCCTGAGAATTATCTTCTATAAGCTGCAGATTATCTCTGCTCTCACTATTTCCTCTGCCCGATTCTGAATACTGTTCATCTTTGCTACCCAAAGCATCTGATTGTCCGCTTTGAGCTGTTCCGTTATTCCTTCTTTCTCTGCCATCTGCGATGTCAACTGCTCCATTCTCTCCTCTGCCTGTTTCTGAATCATCAGTAAATGCTCGACGAGTTCTCCCTTCAGGAGTAGTGCTGAATACACCCCATGGTGTTTTTCTTTCAGATACGTCTCCCTCATTATTCCATACTTCGTTATTGGCTCCTCCGGTTGAACGTCCGCCTGTAACGTTGGAATCATGTAATCTCCGTTCTGTTCGTAGTTCAGTTTCATCAATATTACCCCCTTCTTTATTATTAATTTCTAATATATTTTCCTGTTCGCTATCGCTTTTACGCTTTAAAGCATTGTAGTCTATTTTGGGAGTATTTTCAATACCTTTTTGTAATAAATTTTCTTCCTGTTCCTTTTCATGAATTCGATTATATATTCTGACAGTCTTTCCAATTTCTACAAGTACCGGTTTTGCCAGCTCACTGGTTGCATCTCCTAAAATATATAAACTATCCATAGTATCAAATTCATGGATAAAATCAAATGAAAATTTCGATTGATACTCTTTCATATCTACACCGCAAGCAGATAAAAGCATAAAAGCTATACTATCAGTAAGTGTTTCCTTGAAACGAATTCCTATATTCTGTTCATCCAAGTTCTCTAAGGAACTTCCTTCTGACTTATTCTGTAAATCCGGAAGTATTTCTTCATAATAATCTGCCACTATTTTCTGTGAAACTTCAAACAGTCTTTCCTCAAACGACTTATCTTCATCTGTTCCACCATAAATTGTTTCTAAGTGCGAAATCACATCATCCTTGTGTTTCTCCTCCAATACCCAAGACTGCGGATATCGTCCAATATGATTTGCTGCATGAACATCCGATACATCAAAAACATATTTAAGTTTTTTCCCTTTTGCACTCTCGTCTATTAATGCAATTCCGCTCGCTCCTCTGTTTACCCAGCAATGCATTTTTTCATTCCAGATATCCATAGACGCACACGCTGTTGCATCTGGTCTTTGTGCATAAATCAGAAGCTGATCACAAAATGGATATTTATACAATCTTGCTGCTGTGGTCAAATACTTCATCCACTCAGCACTGCTTTTAACTATATTTGCTGCTGTTTCTTGTGCCAATGTAGATATATAATCATATTTCTTCATTTTTTATTTTTAGTAGCAGACTGTATCGTATGTATGAAAGTATTGTAAAATAAGCATTTATCACTTCCTTTACATAAAATACTGTCTACTACGTTCTCCTTCCTTAAAATTATTTTTCATCCAACAACTCTTGACAGGTCATTGAGATGAACACACCTAACTTAATCAATTCATTGAGATGTTTTTCTGAAAGGTCAGCATCTTTTCTCATAAGTTTTGATATTTCTGCACTCAATTCATCTGCCTGTTGTTGAATATAGTAAATCTTTTCTTTATGCTCATCATTCATAGGCGTACCTCTACTTTCTTATTAACTGTTTCTTTAGTCGTTCATTCTCGGATTTTAGTTCCTCATAATCGACTAACTGAACAATCAGTTTCTTTTTGTCATCCTCTAACTTTTTAACCTGCTCTCTGAGAGATGCAATCTTATCATCCTTGAGCTGTATTTTATCCTTTTTAACAGCAACCACATCATCTAAAGGACTTGCCTTTGAGATTGCTCTAAGGCTTAAAATACGCTCTTTAAGCTGTGCATTGTTGTAAAGAGTTGCTCTTGATACGCCTGCCTCCTTACAGACAGCTTCAAAGTTAATAGGTTTGTTCTTCCTTTTAAGCTTATCTATAGCCTTGTTGACCTTATCAATGGTTTCTTTGTTCTTAGCCTCTGCGTGAGCCTTAATGCCTGCAACCTGACTATCCGACACTTTCTTTGCCATTTAACTGCACCTCCAGACTTTCTACCAATGGTTTCAGATACTTGTACTTAATGTACTGTTTCTGCCATTCTCGTTCGTGACCAAGTTCCTTTAACCTTGCCATTTCCTTTTCAAGTAAATCCAATTCATCCTTCAAGATTGGATAGAACTGTACTTCTGTGATGTAGTTAGGGCAGTTATAAAAGAAACAACCATCTCCATCAGTGCAATTACCTCTCCTAAAGTCGTACAAGCATACCCCTGTAGGTAAAGGATTAAAACTCATTGTCTTTGCTAAATCTGTGATTACATCATCAATCTCAGCTTCGGTTTTACCATGAAATAAATTATCAAGTTTGCCCTTTATCTCTTTTGCACGAAGTCCTGTAATCCTTGATTCTGGACTCAAAATCATATCAGAATAGATTTCTTTGACTTCTTCTTCCTGTAAGGTAAGATAATGCGCTGTCATTTCGATAGAAACATGAGAATACTGCTTCATAATCATTGCAATAGGTACTTTTCTTTTGATAAGTTCCCTTACAAATGTTGCTCTGAACCGATGTGATGTAAGCGGATATAACTCACCTTTATTATCTCGAATATCATATCTTTTAATAAATGGATTAAGTTTGTATGCTTGATAGCCATCCTTTGACAATACATCTATAGCATTGTGTTTTTTAGTTATTCTCTGTATAAACAGTTCTTTTAATCCACTTTCCTTACGAAGCTCTGATGTGTACTCTGAAAGCTCTGTAATGGCATCTTTTACAAGGTCATTGATAAATACCTTATGGATGATAGGATCACCTTTTTCGGTCTTACCAAGTGTTACTTCCATGTAATCATAACCATCTGAGGTACGCTTTACACAGCCTTCCTGTATGGATAAAACCTCATTGATACGAAGTCCTGTCTGACTCTGAATGATAATACCTGCCTTTGTAAGTATATCCTTTTCATCATGTACGGCATGGTACAAAATTTTATCAAACACATCCTCTGGAATAGGTTTTGTTTTGTTAGTTTTCATAGACTTTTTCGTATTCCATAACTGGTGAGCTGTCTCTGTCTTTGGAAGATGGAACTGTGGTACATTCCATCCCTTTATCTGACCGATATGGATGATTTCTTCTACCACATGATACGACATAAAGCCCGTCTGCATTGCCACTTTCTTTTCGTCCTTCATCCAAAGATTGAAGTTAAAATAATCTTCCAAGGTTATATCTGCAAAGCTGTGAATACCATTTATAGAGCAGTATTCGATGAACATTGGAAGTTTTGCATTGATATAGTTTATTACTGTCTGTGGTTTTATTTTGCCAAGTTTGTAGTAGGCATACTGTTTAATAGTTTCCTTTATATCTGCGTCATATATGTACTCAAAACGGATATATTTATGCGATTCCTTTGTTGTTTTAGCAGTAATAAAAGGTCTTAAATCCCACACATCATCACTGTATCGGGAGTTGCCTATCATTATGCTGTTTAAGTCTGTATCAGGCTCTATGACCTGTAATTGTAACGCCAAGTTAGTTGCCATTCTGCAATCCCTCCAATCTTTCAATGATGACTTTTAATACCTCAATAGTCGGTATAAAGTGTTCTGCGTAATGCTCGCCATAAACAGCACCTTCTTCAAGCTGTTTTTCAAGGTTTGCCAAATGCTGTTTATGAGCCTCTAAATACTCTGGTGTAGTGATATAACGACTACAAGTGTAGCATTTCTGCCTTTTAAGAAGCCTATCGCATATCTTGCCATCTACAACAGGCTTGGTACAGTAACCATCGCACATACAAGCGCCTTTATCTTTATTAGCCTTGAACCATTCAAACTCTGATACATTATCAAAAGCACTACTTTGTATCTGATTGATGTTGCCGATAACACCGATACTCTTAAATACTTCTGCTCGTTCCTTATCCTTTACATCTGCATAGAAACGCTTTGTAACAGATGGATCTGAATGACCTAACACATGCTGAATGACATTTATGTTAGTTCCTTTGGAAAGCATATCTGTTCCAAGAGTTCGTCTGAACTGATGGCTTGTAAGGTTGTAGTAATCGCCGTTTGCATCCTTGATGTTATTCTTTTTAATAAACTTTTTCATCCAATCATTATTAAACCGAACATCATTTATAGCAATTACTTTACCACAATATTTACCTTTAGGTACTCGCCAAATCATCAGAGTATTTTTATCTTTTTCATCAGCTTCATCACGAAGTCCTGCTGTAATCTTAATAAGCTTCTCTATCGCAGCTACACATTCGCTTCTAACAGGCATAGGAGCCTTATCCCTGCGTCCTTTGTGCTGAGTCCACTCGATTGTATAACCACTAATCAAATGTGGCTTAATGCAGTCAATACGAAGTTTTAAGAGGTCTCCAATACGCATTCCTGTCGATTGAAGAATGATAATGCCATACTTTAGATATGGATTTTCTTCTTTTTTAAGAGCCTCATTTATCTGTGCTACAACATCATCTGGAATAAAGTCGATTTTAAGTTTACGATTAACACCGATATACTCATTTCCTGTAAAGATTTCTGTTGTAGGCACATCATTAGGTCTGTGAAGCTGACACCAACGAATGATAGATTTCAATGCATTTAAACTGATTCTCTGCATACCTGTTCCAAAAGGCTTTTTTGTTCTTTCTGAAATGGTTGTATGCAGATAAGAAATAAAGTGGTCTACATCAGTATTAGTTAATCCTTTTAATGATGTGATATTTCTTGTATCAGCAAACCTAATAAACTGAAAGAAGAAGGCATGAACCTCACGGTATAAGGGAGCATCCCAAAGTTTGTGTAAACCTCCAAACTGATGTAAGATAAAATTACTC
>ERZ810286.539-NODE-539-length-11716-cov-6.79642_pt1 | contig 11716 bp, 10 predicted proteins | sample MGYA00520485_ERZ810286 | MGnify/ENA primary metagenome ERZ810286 (study PRJEB31588, sample SAMN03399887) | human gut metagenome | study: EMG produced TPA metagenomics assembly of the PRJNA231909 data set (A prospective, longitudinal analysis of the...
GACGTGTGCTCTTCCGATCTTCTATGCAGCAATTAAGTAAATGATACGAAGTGAATGACCGAAAGGAGATACCTATGGGAAAGCCAACCGGATTTTTAGAATATGAACGCGTGGAAGCGAAAGCAGTTTCACCGAAAGAACGAATCAAAAATTTTAATGAATTTCATACCCCTTTATCAGAGGCAGAACAGAGAAAACAGAGCGCACGCTGCATGGACTGCGGCGTTCCGTTCTGCCAGTCAGGCATGACAATTAAAGGCATGACATCAGGCTGTCCGTTAAACAACCTGATTCCTGAATGGAATGATCTTGTATACACAGGAAACTGGGAGCAGGCATACAACCGCTTGCACAAGACCAGCAATTTCCCTGAATTTACAAGCCGTGTCTGCCCGGCGCTTTGTGAGAAAGCCTGTACCTGTGGTTTAAACGGAGATGCAGTCTGCACAAAGGAAAATGAAATGGCGATTATCGAACATGCTTATGCAAACGGCCTTGCAGGTCCAAAGCCGCCAAAGGTAAGAACCGGCAAGAAAATTGCAGTTGTCGGTTCAGGTCCTTCGGGACTTGCCGTTGCAGACCAGTTAAATTCAAGAGGGCATTCCGTAACGGTTTATGAACGTGCAGACAGAGTCGGCGGATTACTGCGTTACGGTATTCCGAACATGAAGCTGGAAAAACATATCATTGACAGAAAAATCAATGTGATGAAAGCGGAAGGTATTGAATTTGTAACCGATGCCAATATCGGTGTCAATATTAAGGCACAGAAGTTACAGGAAGAATACGATGCAGTCGTACTTTGCTGTGGTGCTTCTAATCCGAGAGATATCAATGCACCGGGCAGAGATGCAAACGGAATCTATTTTGCGGTAGATTTCCTGACATCAACCACAAAGAGCCTGTTAGATTCCGGTTTACAGGACGGCAAATACATTTCTGCAAAGAATAAAAATGTCATTGTTATCGGCGGCGGTGATACCGGTAATGACTGTGTGGGAACGTGTATCCGTCACGGCTGTAAATCTATTACACAGCTTGAAATGATGCCAAAGGCACCGGATACAAGAGCGGAGAGCAATCCTTGGCCACAGTGGCCGTTAGTCTGCAAGACAGATTACGGTCAGGAAGAAGCGATTGCCGTATTCGGACATGACCCTCGAATCTATACAACAACCGTTAAAGAGTTCAAAAAAGATAAGAAAGGCAATCTTGAAAAGGTTGTAACCGTGAAGCTGGAGTCTAAGAAGGACGAAAAGACCGGCAGAAGAATGATGGTTCCGGTAGAGGGAACAGAACAGGAACTGCCTTGCGAACTCGTACTGATTGCGGCAGGTTTCTTAGGCACACAGAAGTATATCGCAGACGCATTTGGCGTGGAATTAAACGAAAGAACCAATGTAAAGACTGCGGCAGATAAATTTGCAACAAATGTGGCAGGCGTATTTACAGCAGGCGATATGCACACAGGACAGTCCCTTGTTGTAAAGGCAATCCGTCAGGGTCGCGACTGTGCAAGAGAAGTAGATGCGTACTTAATGGGATATACGAATCTGTAATTTAAAATCTTATGATGTCAGGGTGATTGTGGGAGTGTACAGCACGGAACAATCTGTAGACATTATAGGTATATAAATGTGTTGTGAAAGCAGGCTTGACGACCGGGAGGTCGTCGGGCCTGCTTATGTTTTATATGAAAAAGCAACGGAAACCAATAAAAACCAACGAAAACCAACAGAAACCAACGAAAAATCACCTACAAAAAGCAATGGGAAAGAATAAAGAAGCGTAGTATATCTGAATGTACGGTTGAAAAAATATTAATTTTTGCAGAAGAAAAGAGGAGAAAGATTCATGAAAAGGTTTGCAGTATCATTTTTGGGAGTGTTAATGATTGTGATGGCGGTCAGCGGCTGTACCGGCAAAAAGCCGGCAGAACAGTATGTTAGTGAACAGTTAAACTGTAGCCTGCCTGCCGCAGAAAAAGCAGAAGCTTCCGATACGCACGGCGGATTTCACGGTGAAGGCGAATATGCGGCAGCTATCCGGTTTGATACGGTACATGGTGCGCAACTGGCGGAGCGGCTTCAAAATACAGACGGGTGGAAAGCACTTCCGCTGGAAGAAGAACTGGAACTGCTGATGTATGGCGGAAACAGGGGCGGTAGCAGTTATGGGTATTATTTTGCGGATAAAGCAGGAATCCCGAAGGTTGAAAACGGCTGTTATTATTTTATTGATCGACAGCAGGATACAGAAAGAGCAGGTCTTTTATACCGCCGGTCGTATAATTTTTCTCTGGCAATATATGATTCAGATGAGAATATACTGTATTATTGTGAGATAGATACATAAGATGAATATATAAGATAAATACATAAGGCGTACCGTGCGGAAACAGGCACTACAGAACATTAAATGTAATGTTTTGTAGTGCTTTTTTTACAATTTGTGGTATACTGTTTTAAATAACGGCAGATAAGAAACCGCCTTGATGTTAGCGGTATTATGTAGCAGAACGGAGAATGATATGAATAAAGATTTTTTAGAAAGAGTAATAAGAAGACTTCGGCTGATGCTGCGGATTGCGTTCAGCCGGACGGCAATTATTGTAGTGGCACTGCTGTTACAGCTCTTTGTTTTCTTTGCCAGCTTTTACTGGTTAAAAGATTACAGTACGGTCGTTTATGCGGCATTTGTACTGCTGGGGGCGGTGACGGTTGTTCATATTTTAAATGAAGAAAATAATGCTTCCTTTAAAATAGCGTGGATTATTCCGGTGCTGGTTATCCCGGTATTTGGCACGGTATTATATATCTATATCAACCTCCAGCCGGGAACAAAAAGAATCCATAAGAAGCTCACAAAGATTGAAGATGAAATCCGTCCGTATCTTGCGCAGAATGAAGAAACGGTGCAGGAGTTACAGGAGCAGTCCGCGGGAGAAAAAGGCATTGCGGATTATCTGTATCATGCGGATAATTACCCGGTCTATGCAGGCTGTAAAATGAAATATTATCCAATCGGTGAAGCAAAATTTGCAGACATGATTGAACAGTTAAAACATGCCGAGCATTTCATTTTCATGGAGTATTTTATTGTGACAAAAAGCTATATGTGGAATACGATTCTGGAAATTTTAAAGGAAAAGGCGGCGCAGGGTGTGGAAGTCCGCATGATGTATGACGGCATGTGCAGTCTGGCGCTGCTTCCGTATGGGTATTATAAAGATTTGGAAAAAATGGGAATCCAGAGTATTCCGTTCTCACAGATTCGACCGGTGCTGTCCACCTACCAGAATAACCGCGACCACCGTAAAATTCTCATTATTGACGGAAAAACAGTATTTACGGGCGGCATAAACCTTGCTGATGAGTACATTAACCGAATTGACCGTTTCGGACACTGGAAGGATACGGCAGTCATGATTCAGGGAAAAGCGGTAAAAAGCTTTACATTGCTCTTTTTGAAAATGTGGCATGTGGCAAAAGGAAAGGACAGTATCCCGGAAGAAGAAATCCGAAAATACACGGTTTCAGTGTGGGAAAATGCGCAGACTGGTGATATGTGTACGGATATGGAAAGTATGCGGAACACCGCTATGCAAAATACGCAGGATAAAAAGCTGCACGCGGGCGGCTATGTCATTCCATATGGGGATGACCCATATGGCGATGAGCGTATCGGAAAGCAGGTCTATATCGACATTTTAAACCGTGCGCGGAAATATGTGCATATTATGACACCGTATCTGATTCTGGATGATGAAATGATAACGGCGCTGCGCTACTGTGCGAAGCGTGGTGTGGAAACGGTGATTATCATGCCGCATATTCCAGATAAAATCTATGCTTATCTGCTGGCGAGGACGTACTATAAGCAGCTGTTAAAATACGGTGTAAAGATTTATGAATATACGCCGGGCTTTGTACACGCCAAGGTATTTGTCAGTGATGATATCCGGGGCTGTGTCGGAACGATTAATCTGGATTTCAGAAGTCTGTATCTGCATTTTGAATGTGGGGCATATATGTACAGCAACGATGTATTACATGATGTGGAGCAGGATTTTAAAGAAACATTAAAGCAGTGCCAGGAGATTACAAAGGAGAGCTGCGATAAATATCCGAAAGGGAAAATGCTGGTTGGAAAAATGCTTCGTCTGATTGCGCCGCTGATGTAATTTGAGAAAAACAAAAATGTGAAAAGAATGTAAAATTCATGTAAAAAATTCACAAAAGAAATTGTGAAAAGCAGATAAAAAACCATGACTTGCCGAAAAATGTCGAAAAACCGTACTTTAGGTTGTTTTTATCAAATCCATGTAGTATGATGTGGTTGAAAGTTAAAAATATTAGGTGGGTTTAGGAGGAGAACAATGATTACAGTATCTATTTTATTAGATTCAGTAGAAAAAATTCAGAGATTTGTAAGCATTATCAGCAAATATTCCTGTGATTTTGATATTGAATCGGGACACAGCTGTATTGATGCAAAGTCTTTGGTGGGGTTATTCAGTCTGGATATCAGTAAGCCGCTTCGTTTAACGATTAATGACGACGGTACTTTAATAGAAGATATTTTAAGAGATATTCAGGAGTTCATGGAGTATTAATCTATAAGTACAGAGTATTTTATAGGATTTCATATGAGGTTCATGCAGGGCAGAAGATGCCTGCATGAACTTTTTTTCTTGTATGATGGGATAAAAAGAGTACAAGGACAGGAGCAGAAAAAAATAAAAAAGCCTGTTACCATAAAAGTAACAGGCTTACCCAAACAGTAGTGCAGTCGGCGGGACTTGAACCCGCACGAGCGCAATGCTCACTAGATCCTTAGTCTAGCGCGTATGCCAATTCCGCCACGACTGCAAGACAATCTATAAGAAACTTATAGACAATGCGGAAGAAGGGACTTGAACCCTCACGGCGAAAACCGCCACTAGAACCTGAATCTAGCTCGTCTGCCAATTCCGACACTTCCGCATACATTTAATTGTTGTGCTGTTTTGATAACTCGCCAACAGCAATATTTATTCTATACTATAATTGTAAATCTGTCAACACTTAAATTCAAAAAAATGTAAAAAAATTTAAAAAACGATCAATCCGCATCAATGGAAGGCTTGACGTCAGAATCAAAACTGATTATGATGAAAGAAGAAAAGCGGTGATATCGGCAGCGGAAATCAAAAGTATGAAAAGCATGGAAAATATGGAAAGCGGGAAGACGGTTAAAAGATGTATAAGATATTAATTGTGGAAGATGATGAGGTTATTGCAAAGACATTAAAAGTACATTTGGAAAAATGGGGCTATGAAGCAGTCTGTGTGCAGGATTTTAATCATGTCATGGAGTGTTTTGTAAAGGAACAGCCCTCCATTGTGTTAATGGACATCGGACTGCCGTTTTTTAACGGATACCACTGGTGTACACAGATCCGGAATATCTCGCAGGTGCCGGTGATTTTTTTGTCGTCGATGTCTGACAATATGAATATTGTCATGGCGATGAATATGGGTGGTGATGATTTTATTACAAAGCCGTATGATTTAAACGTCGTCACGGCAAAGATTCAGGCGGTTCTGCGGCGCACCTATTCGTATTCAGAGCATCCTGGAAATTTGTGTGAGTACCGGGGCGGCATTTTAAATGTGAATGACCAGACCTTTACTTATGAAGGAAAGAAAGCGGAACTGACGAAAAATGAATTCCGTATTTTACAGATTTTAATGGAAAATACGGGGAAGGTCGTATCCCGCGATAAGATTATGGAAAAGCTCTGGGAAGATGAAAGTTTTATTGATGATAACACGCTGACGGTTAATGTCACGCGGCTTCGGAAGAAATTAGAGGAAACAGGCATACAGGATTATATTAAAACGAAAAAAGGTGCGGGGTATCTGATTGAATGAAATATTTGGGAATATATATCAAAGACCGGAAAATGTATTTTCTATTGACGGCATTTATCTGCGGTGTTACGGCGGTCATCAATTACCTATATTCTGCACCGCTGCAGGCAGGTCTTTATGCATTTAAAATCAGTCTGACAGTGCTTGTGATTGTATGTGCCGCCGATTATGTGCATTTTTATAAAAAACATGAAAATCTTCAAAGACACTGTCACTTAAAGGAAGTGCATGCGCTGGAAGAAGATGCGGCACATACAGCCATTGAGCGGGATTATCAGCAGCTGGTTTTAAAACTGATACAGGAAAAAGCGCAGCTGGCAGAACACATGCAGAAGAAACAGACCGATATGATGGATTATTATGCCATCTGGGCGCATCAGATTAAGACACCGATTGCGGCTGTGGATCTGTTGTTACAGGTGATGGAAGAAAATCCGCAGGAAGTGGCGGAACAGGATATTAAAGAGTTAAAATCCGAACTGTTTAAGATTGATTTTTATGTTGAAGCAGTGATGAATTACCTGCGGCTGGAAGATTTGTCTTCGGATTTCCGGTTTGAAACAACTGCGGTGGAAAACGTTGTAAAAAAGGCAGTGAAGCGTTTTGCGGGACAGTTTATTCACCGTCAGATTACCCTGGTAATGGAAAATCTGCACAGTGAGATTGAAACGGATGAAAAATGGCTGTTATTTATTCTGGAACAGCTGCTGTCTAACGCAGTAAAATATACGCAAAAGGGCGGAACGGTAAAAATCTACGAAAAAGAAACACTGTTAAAATCCGATACGGTGCTTGTTATTGAAGATAACGGCATTGGGATTCAAAGTGAGGACCTGCCGCGTATTATGGAACGCGGATATACCGGTTACAATGGGCGCGGCGCAAGCAAATCATCGGGAATCGGACTGTATCTGTGTAAAAAGGCGGCAGACCAGCTTGGAATTGATATTGAGGTGGAATCAGAACCGTATCACGGAACAAAGGTACTGCTGACGATACGCCAGCACCATACCCGGCACGAATAGAAAGAATTCTTACAAAAGTGTAAGGTTAGGAAGATGAAATGTAAGTTTAAGTTATGGAACTGCATTTCATCTTTTTATATACTGTGATTGTAAGATAACAAAAGCACAGCGGTGCTGGAATGGAGGAAATATGTCATTACTGGAAGTAAGAAATGTAAAAAAAGTATATACAACAAGGCTGGGTGCGAACCAGGTGCAGGCATTAAGCAATGTCAATTTCAGTGTAGAGGAAGGAGAATACGTAGCGATTATGGGTGAGTCCGGTTCGGGAAAGACAACGCTGCTTAATATCCTTGCGGCACTGGACCGTCCGACGGCAGGAGAGATTCTTTTAAACGGGAAAAATACCGTAGAAATTAAAAATAAGGAGTTATCGGCGTTCCGCAGGACTAATCTGGGATTTGTTTTTCAGGATTTTAACCTGTTAGATACATTTTCATTAAAAGACAATATCTTTCTGCCGCTGGTGCTTTCAGGAGAACAGTACCCGCAAATGATGCAGAAATTAGAACCGATTGCAAAGAAGCTTGAAATCACGCATTTGCTGGAAAAGTATCCGTATGAAGTATCCGGCGGACAAAAGCAGCGTGCGGCAGTCGCAAGAGCGCTGATTACACAGCCGCAGCTGATCTTAGCCGATGAACCGACAGGAGCGCTGGACTCCCGCTCGACAGACCAGCTGCTGGATTTATTTCAGAGTATTAACGAAGACGGTCAGACCATTGTAATGGTAACGCATTCAACCAAAGCGGCAAGCCGTGCAAAGCGTGTGCTGTTTATTAAAGACGGAGAAGTGTTCCATCAGATTTACAAGGCGAATATGAGTGATGAGGAAATGTACGCAAAGATTTCTGCGGCACTCACGGTCCTTGCAACGGGAGGTGAGCAGGGTGAATAGTCTGTTTTACGCCAAAATGGCAGTGTCTAACATCAGAAAGAACAAAAAAATATTCTTTCCTTATATAATAATGGGAATTTTTTCGGTGATGATGTACTACATGATGGTTTCGCTGATGAATAACGATGGTATCAGGAAAATGCCGTATTCGGACAATATTCTGGCACTGCTTCCAATTGGATTGTGGGTTGCAAGGATATTTATCGTTGTATTTCTGTTTTATATTAACAGCTTTCTGATGAAACAGCGGTTAAAAGAAATCGGACTTTACAATATTCTCGGCATGGAAAAACGTCATATTGCAGTCATGATGTTTTTTGAAAATGTTTTTGTTTTTATCACGGTCTTTGTATCGGGCATGATTCTGGGAATGGTGTTTTCCAAACTGATGTTCCTGATATTGATGAAAATGATTGCGGTAAGCAGTGTGCCGAAATTCCAAATGGAAATGACCTCGGTGTTTATGACGGGCGGTTATTTTCTGGCAATCTATTTTGTAACATTTTTATACAACCTGTGTAAAATTCATCTGTCGAATCCGGTTGAGCTGCTGCACGGCACGGAAGCCGGGGAAAAAGAACCGAAGACAAAAATTCTGATGACATTGATAGGACTTTGCTGTATCGGTTTCGGGTATTACTTTGCATTAACCACAAAGTCACCGATGGCGGCGATGAATACATTTTTTATTGCGGTCATACTGGTTGTGATTGGTACGTATGCGCTGTTTACGGCAGGCAGTATTGCACTGTTAAAGCTTATGCGCAAAAATAAGCATTTTTATTACCGGACGGGACATTTTTTCAGTATATCCGGCATGATTTACAGAATGAAGCAGAATGCGGCAGGGCTTGCCAACATCTGTATTTTGTCAACAATGGTGTTAATCAGCATTTCAACAACCGTATCACTGTATGCGGGAATTCAGACAACAATTGCGGCCAGAAGTCCGAAAGAAATTGATGTGACCGCAAATCTATCAGACTATGAGGATACAGCGGCGGTTGATGAAGAAATTGCGAAGATCAACGAAACGCATCAGGTTACGGTGAAGGATTATACGGCGGTTCATTCAATGGGAATGATAACGGCTTACGGCGGAGATGGAAAATATACGCTTGCAGACGGCAAAGGACTGGTAATTGCAGATGAAAAGCAGGGCGTATATATGGAAGTCATTTCGTTAGATGAATATAACACGGTCTGCCATACAGGAGAAACCTTAAAAGACGGAGAAGTTTTACTGTATACGCAAAATAAGGAGTTAAAAGGACAGACATCCATACAGATGCAGATAGGCACAGCGGTGAATGACTATCAGATTGCATCTTATCTTCCGGAACCGGAGATGGATTTTGGACTGCAGGCTTACAGCGGCGCAGTGAAATGCCTGCTGGTGGTTGTTCCGGGAAAAGAAGACGTGCAAAAGTGGCGGCAGCAGGCACAGGAAGCAGGAAATATGCAGAATCTGCAGTACTGTGTACAGTATGATACCAATCTTTCAAAACAGGAAAGTCAGAAACTGACAGAAGATTTATACCGGATCGATATAGAGAGTGCCTATGTAGAAGCAGAAAACCGCTATGAGATGGCAGAACAGCTGTATCAGATATACGGCGGGCTGCTGTTTGTGGGACTGTTTATCGGAATTTTGTTCTTAATGGCAACGGCGCTGATTATCTATTATAAGCAGATTTCAGAGGGGTATCAGGATAAAAAACGGTTTGAAATTATGCAGAATGTCGGCATGAGCCTGACAGAGGTTAAAAAGACTATCCGCAGTCAGGTATTGATGGTATTTTTTCTGCCGCTTGTGGCAGCAGGGATTCATATTGCCGTATCCTTCAGGATTATCCAGATGATGGTGCGGATGCTGGCGATGGGTGAAACAAAGCTGTTTGGCATGTGTACTTTGATTACGCTTGGCATATTCTGCGTGATATACGGACTGGTATATGCATTTACCGCAAAATCGTACTATAATATTGTCAGGGTAAAGGCATAAAATATGCAAAAAAAAATAAAAAAATGAAAAAAACAGTTGACATGAATCAGTGTCAATGGTATTATGTATAGGCGCTGTTGATTACGGCGCTACATAATACGCAGTCGTGGCGGAATTGGCATACGCGCTAGACTAAGGATCTAGTGAGCATTGCGCTCGTGCGGGTTCAAGTCCCGCCGACTGCACTTTGGGTGGCTTGTATCGGATTGACGGTACAAGCCTTTTTTGTGTAATAGGAAATTCTGATAGAATTCCCTATTGCACAAAAGGCACTACGTGCCGGTGATGCGCACTCGCGCGAAGATGTAGTTTGTCGCAAACGACCGCGCTCGGCGCGAGAATGTGCTTTGCACATTCATTTCGATTTATACAGCTATTTGTGCCGTAGACGCCGCAAATAGATTCGGGAGCATTTACGGAAAAGAGGAGAGTTATGAAGACAGTATTGACGATAGCGGGGAGCGACTGCAGCGGCGGCGCGGGGATTCAGGCGGATTTAAAGACGATTGCGGCGCATAAGCTTTACGGCATGAGTGCCATTACGTCCCTGACGGCACAGAATACGACCGGTGTATACGGCATTTACGATGTATCACCGGAATTTTTAAAGAACCAGTTAGACTGCATTTTTACGGATATATTCCCCGATGCGGTAAAAATCGGCATGGTATCCAACAGCGGGCTGATTCAGGTAATAGCAGACACCTTAAAGCAATACCGGCCGGGCAGAGTCGTATTAGACCCGGTTATGGTGTCTACCAGCGGAAGCCGGCTGATTGCACCGGAAGCGCAGGAAACACTTGTGACACAGATTATGCAGCTTGCGAGCGTAATTACACCGAATATTCCGGAGGCGGAAGTGCTTTGCGGCAGAAAAATTGAAAATGCACAGGATATGGAAGCGGCGGCAAAGGCGATTTATGATAAAATCGGAACGGATACGGCGGTGCTTGTAAAAGGCGGACATGAGCGCAATACTGCCAACGACTGCCTTTATACAAAGGGAGGGACGTTCTGGTTTGAAGGAAAGCGTGTGGAAAATGACAATACCCATGGCACAGGCTGTACGCTGTCTTCGGCAATCGCATGTAATCTGGCAATGGGACACACCATGCAGGAGAGCGTGGAAAATGCAAAACGTTACATTACAGGTGCATTGCAGGCGGGCTTAAACCTCGGAAAGGGCAGTGGACCGCTGGAGCATACATACTGGCTGGAAATTCAGGGCGAAAAATAAGAGTAATTAGCGGATAACAGATAAAATATAAAAGACAAAACCACAGGAACGGTGCGTGCTAAACACAGCCGTTTCTGTGGTTTTTTGTTTGTAGAAAGAGCGGATTGGAAAATGGTGTTTTTGGAAAAATTTGTGGCAGAGGTACAGATATATAGAAAACTATTATTATAGTTTTTTTTTTATATATAATGGGCGTGGGAATTGGTTGAAATTGCCAATTTCATAATATTACTAAAAGTATAAATATTAAGTTACAGGAGGAAAAGTATTAATGAGTGTACAAATACATTTATGGAACAGCAAGGTGGCTGTGTGACAACAGTGCAACATCAACCACAGAGCTGGAACATGGAAGCATGGTGCTTTCAGAACTGGGAGTACCGACTTATTATAATGTACCACAGTGGTCAGCCAATGATCTGGCATACGAATAAATATACGACAGGAGAGCCGTCAGGAGTACCGGCAGATGATGTAACACAACATCCCCAAATCATTCATACCCAAACCACAACATCATAAAATAATGAAGTACCACAAAACAACATGTTTATAAAGGAGAAAGCCATGAAAAAGAAAAAACCAATCATCATAACAACAGCAGTCATTATACTTTGCATTATCACATTAATATTA
>ERZ810286.548-NODE-548-length-11507-cov-7.26118_pt1 | contig 11507 bp, 10 predicted proteins | sample MGYA00520485_ERZ810286 | MGnify/ENA primary metagenome ERZ810286 (study PRJEB31588, sample SAMN03399887) | human gut metagenome | study: EMG produced TPA metagenomics assembly of the PRJNA231909 data set (A prospective, longitudinal analysis of the...
TCCGATCTTAAATGGTAGAAAGTAGTCAGGAACGTGCAAAACGAAATAAATACAGAAGAAAAAAAGCAATGCTCAAAAAAGTACACAAAAAAGCCGGCATTGCTTTTTTGTGTGTTATGGCAGCACTGGCAGTTTTAGCAGGAAGAATCGCATGGATTAATTATAATCACGGTGATGCATATTCCAAAGCTGTGTTAGACCATCAGACGTATACGTCAACAACAATTCCGTATAAGCGGGGACAGATTCTGACCTCGAATGGAAATATTCTTGCGTACAGCGAAAGAGTGTACAACCTTATATTAGATCCGAAGCTGGTGCTTTCCGATGAGAAGTATAAAGAACCGACCTTAAATGCGCTGGTACAGTGTTTTGGGTTAAACCGTCAGGAATTGGAACAGACATTGGCAGTGAAGAAAGATTCCCAGTACGAGCGTCTGGCGATGGGACTGACTTCGGATGAGATTGCTGATTTTAAGGCACTTGTTGCAGATACAAAAAACAATCCGAATATCAAGGGTGTGTGGTTTGAAAATTCCTATGTCAGAAAATATCCATTTTCAACTATGGCATGTGATGTTGTTGGTTTTGCAAGTGCGGCAAACGGCGGTGAACTGGGACTGGAAAGCTATTATGATGATGAACTTTCAGGAACAGACGGCGTATCCTACAGTTATGTCAATGATAATCTTGATGTGCAGGAAACAACCAAAGATGCCGTAGACGGCAACAATATTGTGACAACCATTGACTATAATGTACAGCGGATTATTGAAAAACACATTGCGGCATATAATGAAGAAAAGCCGTCCAGTGCAACAGCGGTACTGGTAATGAATCCGAATAACGGAGAAGTGCTTGGTATGGCGAGTTATCCGTATTTTGACCTGAACAATCCAAGAAGTCTTGAAAGTTCGTATTCCCAGGAACAGCTGGCAACGATGTCCGATGAAGACATGACAAATTTGCTGTATAAAATCTGGAGAAATTACTGTGTTTCAGAAACCTTTGAACCGGGTTCGACCTTTAAGCCGTTCACCGTCGCTTCGGGACTGGAAGAGGGCGTAACATATGACGGGGATGTCTTTTACTGTAACGGTTATGAAGAAATCGGAGGTTATACCATCCGCTGTCATGTATACAATAAAACCGGCAAGCATGGGGATATTACACTGGAGCAGGCGCTGATGCAGTCCTGTAACCCTGCAATGATGGATATTGCCGCACGCCTTGGCGGTGTGAAATTCGCCCAGTACCAGAGACTGTTTGGTTTTGGCAGTAAGACAGGAATCGATCTTCCGTCAGAGGAAAACGGTATTATAAAAAAGAGCGATATGTCAGAAACAGACGTTGCAACCAATGCATTCGGACAGAATATCAATGTAACCATGATTCAGATGGGGGCAGCCTTTTCTTCTTTAATTAATGGTGGAAATTACTACCAGCCGCATATTGTAAAGCGCATTGAAAAAGATACGGGTGAAGTTGTAAAGACCTTTGAACCAACACTGGTGCGTCAGACAGTAACGGCTTCAACATCGCAGCTGCTGCGTAAGTATTTAAAATCCACGGTTGATGACGGACTTGCAAAAAAAGCAGGTGTTACCGGTTATTCAATAGGTGGTAAGACCGGTACGGCGCAGAAGGGCAAACGAGAGGATTTAAAATGGATTGTATCTTTCATCGGCTTCGCACCGGTGGATAATCCGCAGGTGATGGTTTATGTATTGATTGATGAACCGGACGGAACAACGGGAACGAGTGGAACTACTTCAGATACGCTGATTTTAAGCCATGATATTTTAGAGGAACTGCTTCCGTACATGAATATTTTCAAAGATGCAGAGGCAGAGCCGGTGGATGCAGCAGACAGTGAAGATGAAAATACAGTCGGCATTACCGTTCCGAATACCAATGTGCAGGATAGTACATCAGCAACACCATAAAAAAGTATAACTCCGGGCAGACGTTAATAAGATGTAATAACGTTTATCCGGAGTTATTTTTATGTGGAAACCGTGGGAAAATGAAAGCGAAACCCAAAGAATACGCAGACAGAAGGAACGTTACAGGGACGATAAGCGCTGGCAGATTATTGATGAGCGCAAAAACGACCCAATGGGCAGGCTGCATACAAGACACCGGAAAAAACTGATGATTTGTGGAGCCTGTGTGTTTCTGGCAATGCTGCTGCTGATTGGCAGACTGGGCTATGTCATGATTTTTCAGGCACAGTATTATCTTTCAAGAGCTGAAGAACTGCATGAGCGGGAACGTGTGATTAAGGCATCCCGCGGAAGAATATTAGATACCAATGGCATTGTGCTGGCCGATAATAAAACAGTCTGTACGATTTCCGTTATTCACAGCCAGATACAGGATGCCGAAGCGGTAATTCATATGCTGACATCTGAATTGGGACTGGATGAAGCACAGGTACGTAAGCGCGTGGAAAAAGTATCGTCTATTGAGCGGATTCAGACCAATGTTTCCAAAGAAACCGGGGATAAAATCCGGGAATACAATATGGCGGGTGTCAAGGTCGATGAAGATTATAAGCGCTACTATCCGTATGAAACGCTGGCATCAAGAGTACTTGGCTTTACAGGCAGTGACAATCAGGGCATTTTAGGACTGGAAGCAAAATATGATGCCCTGCTTTCTGGTAACAGCGGTCAGATTCTGACACTGACGGATGCGTGGGGCATTGAACTGGAAGGGGCGGAAGAAAGCAGAAAAGAACCGGTTGCGGGCAGTGATTTATACACCAGTCTGGATTACAATATCCAGGCTTATGCGGAGCAGCTTGCAGACCGCACATTAGAAGCAAAAGGGGCAAAGCGTGTATCAATTATCGTGATGAATCCGCAGAATGGTGAACTGCTGGCGATGGTTAATGCACCGGAATATAATTTAAATACACCGTATGAATTAAATATAGAGATAACGGAAGAAGACAGCAGCAAATCCAAAATGGATTTACTCAATATGATGTGGCGGAATTTCTGCATTAATGATACCTACGAACCCGGCTCGGTCTTTAAAATGGTAACGGCAACGGCGGCACTTGAAACCGGTGTGGCACATTTAAGTGATTCCTATACGTGCGGCGGCAATACAAAGGTCGGGGATAGAACAATCCGTTGTCATAAAACAACGGGTCATGGTACACAGACCTTTACGGAAACTGTCATGAACAGGAGCGTTTCTGTCCGGAAAAATAAAATAAAGTCCGGGGGAAGAAATTTGTCGAAAAAAGTGAAATTGTGTCTTGTATTTTTAAATTTTCGTATTATACTGTCTATAGCCAGAAAATGAAAGAGGGAACTTAAAAATGAAAAGAGTGAAAAGACCAGAACTTCGTCTGCATGGACAAAAAGTGAGATTAAAAAAGAAACCGGTAATTCTTGCAGTATCCGTATTAGTACTGATTGTATTGCTGGTGTCCGTATCCGTTCATGCAGCTTCTAAAAAGCATACCCAGAAAGTATCTGCGGGAGTGGCAGAGGAAACGGCTGCAGCCGTGGAAGAAACAACGGTTGCCGAAGAGAAGTTAAGCGAAGAAGAAACAACGACTGCTGAGGAAGAAACAACACTGCCCGAAGTGCAGACGACAACGGCGGCAGCACCGCAGACAGACGGTGAAGGAGAATATCCGGGATGCAAAAAAGTGTATCTGACATTTGATGACGGTCCAAGTCCGAATACAACCAGAATTTTAGATATTCTGGACCAGTATGGTGTCAAAGCAACATTTTTTACAATCTGCAGTCCGGGAGAAGAAAATGAAGAAAGCTTAAAACGGATTGTTTCAAGCGGCAATACGCTGGCAATTCACTCTGTTTCTCATGAGTATTCACAGGTGTATGCATCTATTGACAGCTTTAAAGAAGATGTTTTAGACATGCAGCAGTGGTTATATGAGCAGACCGGTGTGACAACGTGGTTTTACAGATTTCCGGGCGGTTCAAGCAATAAAGTAGCCAACTGCGATATTTCAGACTGTATCAATTTTTTGAATGAACAGGGATTTGTATACTTTGACTGGAATGTCAGTTCAGGGGATGCCAGTGCAAAATGTGTGGATAAGGATACCATTGTACAGAATGTCCTGTCTGAAATCGGAAGCCGTGAAGAATATGTGGTACTGATGCACGATGCCGGTGCAAAGACAACAACGGTGGAAGCACTGCCGGAAATTATCGAGTATTTACAGGCAAATGACTATATGATTCTTCCGATAACGGCAAATACAAAGCCGGTTCAGCACCGTCATTCATAATCGGGATTCTGCCTGCGTAGAATATAGTAAGTCTATACAGGCATGGAAATCCGGATGAATCAGGAAAATGAAAAAGCCATTATGCAGCTGCTCTTAGAAAAGCAGTATATTACGTATGAGGAGTGGTTTATGGCAGTGCAGTACATCGAAAGCGGTGCAGACAATGAGTGAGGAAAAAGTATTGTCTGGAATGCGTTGTGCCATTTACAACCGGTGTTCTACAACAGAGGAGGCACAAAACCGTGCCATTGAAACACAGGCGGCAGAGTCTGTGGAAATCGTACAGGCATTAGGCGGAGTAATCTGCTGTCAGTACATTGAACAGGAAAGCGGAACAACAACGAAAAAAAGAACGCAATATGCCAGTCTTATGGCGGATGTTCAGCAGGAGCGGATTGACTGCATTGTAATTAAGTCAATTGACCGTCTGATGCGCAACGCCGGGGACTGGCATGAATTTATTCAGCACATTACAGCACATCATGTCAGACTGTATCTGTATCTGGAAAGAAAGTTTTATGAGCCGCAGGATGCGTTTCTTTCCGGTATCAAAGCACTCATTGCAGAGCAGTATTCCAGAGAATTAAGCCAGAAGGTTAATAATGCCCATAAAAGGCGGCAAAAGAAAATAGACGGGAAACTAACCGTCAACAATAATGTTTACGGCTACAGAAAAGAAAAAGACGGTTATAGAATAGAAGAAACGGAAGCCGTCTATATCCGCAGAATCTATGCGATGTCCGCAGGCGGTGCAGGCGGCAGGAAAATTGCAAAGGAATTGTATGCGATGGGCATGAGAAACCGCAAAAACGGTGCGGTCAGTGATGTGACCGTAAGACGTCTGATTCAGAATCCACTGTATAAGGGAACAGCTGTAATGCATAAAACGCATTATGATTTTGAATTAAAAAAACAGTGCTGCCTGCCAAAGGAGCAGTGGATTTATCATGAAAACAGAATCCCTGCAATCGTGAGCGAAAAGCTGTGGCAGGAGGCAAATGATGCGTTAAATGCCCGGAAAAGCAAAAGTCAGGCAAAAGAACAAAAAGAAAGAAGCCCGCTGCCGCAGCACTGCCTTAAAATCGTCTGCGGAAAATGCGGATGTGCGTACTGCAAAAGAACAGGAAGTGCAGGAAATGTGTATTGGATGTGCGGCAGACAGCTTGAGAAAAATCCGGATGGCACAGTCTGTAAAAATATCACAGTTTATGAGAAAGAACTGGAACCGCTTTTGTGGGAGCAGTTTCAAAAAGAAGATATGGAAAGCATAAAAACGCAGACGGAAAACGGCCTTTTATTGCTGGAAAAAGTTTTAAAAAAGAACCCGTGCAGTAAAGACTTTTGCATGGAATATGGGCGGTTACGGGAAAAGAAAAAGAACCTGCTTCAAAAGTATATGGACGGGATTGTGAGTGACAGTGATTATAAACTGGCATCGGAAATGCTGGCACAGCAGATAAATCAGATGACAGAGCAGGAAAAACGAAACGATACGGCAAAGCCCGGGCAGCGGCTTTTTGCTATCCGTCAGTATCTGTATTCAGAAGAAGGTCAGGAAGCCGTCCGTCAGGCGGTGGTACAAAACACGCTGTCTGAAATAACCGTTTATCCCGATAACCGCCTGTGTGTCTGCTACCGGACAGGAGCGTGCCGGATGATGCCTTACCGTCATATCCATGCCAAAATGAAAAAAAGGCAGGAGAGTATTCAAAAGATAGAACAGCTTTTTTTAAGCCAAAATCGGCTGACCACAGCGGAAATTGCAGAATATACAGGGTATTCCCGGGGAAATATCCTGCAAAAGTTAAAAGAATTAAAACAGCAGGGCAGAATCCGGTATGTCAGCATGGGCAAAAATGGAGGCTGTTGGGAGGATGTAAGTACAGGAATACATCAGGATAAACAGACAAAGAAAACAGACGGGCAGATATAGAGAAACGTATAAAGACAAGTATATAACAGACGGAGGGAATCATACATAAACAGCTGTAATCCTGCATTTATTGAGTGGGGACGGCGGGTTGGCAATGAACGGTTTTATGAGTATTTAAGCAAGCTGGGTATTCTGGGAAAGACAGGGATTGATCTGCCGGGCGAAGCTTCGACAATTATCCATAAAATTGAAAATGTGGGAGAAGTAGAGCTGGCAACAATGTCTTTCGGGCAGTCGTTTCAGATTACACCGGTTATCATGCTGCGTGCGGCGGCGGCAATTGTCAACGGCGGCAAACTGGTGACACCACATTTTGCGGTAAAGGCGGCGGGCGCAGACGGAGAAACCGTACAGGAATTCTGTTATGAAACCGTAACCGATGCCATTACAGAGGAAACGAGCAATACCATGAAAGACATTTTACATCAGGTTGTAGAGGATGGCGGCGGAAAAAATGCGTACATTGAAGGCTTTTCCATTGGCGGGAAAACGGCAACCTCCCAAAAACTGCCGCGTGGTTCGGGAAAATACATCGCTTCCTTTGTCGGTTTTTCAAGTGTTGACAATCCGCGGGTGATTGCCATGTGCCTGATTGATGAACCGCAGGGCGTATATTACGGTGGTACAATCGCAGCACCCGTGATCCGGGAACTTTTTGAAAATATCCTTCCATACCTTGAAATATACCCGAATTGATAGTAAAATAAAATTTAATTGCAAAATGCAGGGAAAAAGGAGAAAAAGATGGAATTTTCGGGTAAAAAAGTGACAGTAGTAGGAACCGGAATCAGTGGAATCGGTGCAGTGGGACTGCTGAATGCAGTCGGTGCAGAAGTTGTGCTGTATGACGGAAACGAAAAGTTAAAGATAGAAGATATTGAAAAAAAATTAGGTACATACAAAGCAGAGATTGTTCTGGGAGAGCTGACAAAAGAATTAACGGACAGTTCGGATTTACTGGTTATCAGTCCGGGTGTGCCGATTGACAGCCCGGTTGTAAAAGCATTTGAAGCGGCAGGCGTGCCGATATGGGGCGAAGTAGAGCTGGCTTATGCATTCGATAAAGGAAAAGTCCTTGCAATCACCGGAACAAATGGGAAGACAACGACAACAGCCCTTGTAGGACAGATTGTAGGAGCATATCATAAGGATACTTTCGTAGTCGGTAATATCGGCAATCCCTATACAACAGAGGTTTTAAAAAGTAACAAAGATTCTTATACCGTGGCGGAAATCAGCAGCTTCCAGCTGGAAACCGTGCATGAATTCCACCCGCTTGTGAGTGCCATTTTAAATATTACGCCGGATCATTTAAACCGCCATTATACGATGGACTGCTATGTGCAGACAAAGGAAAAGATTGCGATGAACCAGAAGGGGTCAGAGGTGTGCGTACTGAATTTTGACGATGATTACCTGCGGGAGTTCGGGGAGCATACAACAGCAAAGGTTGTGTGGTTTTCAAGATTTACAAAGCCGGACAGAGGCGCTTATATGGAAGGCGATATGATCTGCTATACAGACGGCATCCGTTCGCAGGAACTGCTGAATGTCCACGACATGAATCTGATTGGCGCACACAATTATGAAAATGTCATGGCGGCAGTCTGCATTACAAAGGCAGCCGGTATCCCGGATGAAATTATTGTAGAACAGATTAAGCAGTTTAAGGCAGTGGAACACCGGATTGAATTTGTAACAGAAAAAAACGGCGTGCGCTATTACAATGATTCCAAGGGAACCAACCCGGAGGCGGCAGTCAAGGCGATTGAAGCGATGACAAGACCGACGGTTTTAATCGGCGGCGGATATGATAAAGGCTCAGAATTTGATTTATATGTCAAAGCATTTAAAGATCGTGTCAAGCTTCTGGTATTAATCGGACAGACCAGTGACAAAATTGAAGCAACGGCTAAAAAGTACGGCTTTACCAATATCATTAAGGCAGAGTCCTTAAAAGAAGTTGTGGATATCTGTGCGGAAAATGCCAAAGACGGCGATGCCGTACTGCTTTCACCGGCATGTGCAAGCTGGGGAATGTTTGATAACTATGAACAGCGCGGCAGACTGTTTAAAGAATATGTAAATGCCCTTTAAAGGTAAAATGCCTGCGGAAATGAGGAGAATGCGAAAATCCATAAATCAAAGATTTTCGCATATCACTTTGTGCCGCAGGCGTCACAAAGTAATTTTTTATCGCAGAGCCAAATAGAATTTGGCTCGCGGTTCTTCCGGCATTAAAATGCCTGCAGAAATGAGGTGAGGTATGGCAAGAAAGGTAAAAAAGATGTCCAATAAAAGGTATTTTGATTATAGCCTTTTATTTGTCATTATATTTATTGTTGGATTCGGACTGGTGATGATTTACAGTACCAGTTCTTACACGGCACAGATGGAATACGGCAGTTCGGAGTACTATTTTAAAAAACAGCTGATTTTTGATGTGCTGGGCTTTATTATGATGTATATTATGTACCGGTTAGACTACCATGTTTTAAGGAAAATCGCACCGGCGTTTTTTGCACTGTCGCTGTTATTGATTCTGGCGCTGATTCCGTTTGGTAAAACTGCCAACGGTGCAACGCGCTGGATTCGTTTCGGTCCGATTGGCGTGCAGCCTGCGGATGTGTCAAAGACGGCCGTGATTATTATGCTGTCTGCGGCAGTATGTGCGGCAGGGTCAAAGATTAAAAGCCTGTGGTATAATTTCTTTTTATTTGTACTGATTGCAGGATTTGAAGCAATCCTGATTATGGTGATTTCCAGCAATATGAGTAGTGCGCTGATTATTCTGGCAATCGCTTTCGTCATGATTTTTGTGGCGTATCCGAAATACAAATTTTTCGTGGTACTCGCAGGACTTGGCGCGGGCGGTGTGGCAGCGTTATATAACTGGCTGCTCGGCATTGCGCATCAGGGCATGACAGAAAACTTCCGTATGAACCGTCTGCTCATGTGGATTCAGCCGGAAAATTACTCCAGTGGAATCGGCTACCAGACCGTGCAGGGACTTTATGCAATCGGTTCGGGCGGACTGTTTGGAAAAGGACTCGGAAAGAGTCTGCAAAAGCTGGGTTTTATCCCGGAATCACAAAACGATATGATATTTTCCATTATCTGTGAAGAACTCGGACTGTTCGGGGCAATGTGCATTATTTTAGTATTTGCACTGATGCTGTGGCGGATTATCCACATTGCGCAGAATGCACCAGACTTATTCGGTACAATGCTGGCAGCAGGGGTATTTGCCCATGTAGCGGTACAGGTGGTATTAAATATTGCCGTTGTAACCAACTTTATCCCGAATACCGGTGTTTCACTGCCGTTTATCAGCTACGGCGGTACGGCAAGTTTCTTCTTGCTGCTGGAAATGGGGATTGTCTTAAATATTTCAAGTAAAATACGGTTAGAAAGATAGCAACCTCCCGGAGTCTGGCGAATATAATAAAATATAGCTTCTCCGGGGGTTTTTATTTTGGGAAAAATCGTAATAAATGGCGGAAAACGGCTGTTTGGCAGTGTATGTATTCACGGTGCGAAAAATGCAGTGCTTCCGGTGATGGCGGCATCCCTGATGAATGAGGGCGTTACGGTAATACGGGGCTGCCCGGATATTGCCGATGTACGTGCAATGTGTGGGATTTTAAACCATCTGCACTGTAAGACGGATTTCAAAAAAGGATGCCTTGTCATTGATACAAGCATGGCAGAGTACGAGGAAATTAAAGCAGAGGACACAAAGCAGCTCAGGGCATCTTCCGTGTTAATGGGACCGGTGCTGACACGTTTCGGGAAAGTAAGGCTTGCTTATCCGGGCGGGTGCAGCATCGGAAGCCGTCCGTTAGACATTCATCTGCATGCCCTCAAATGCCTTGGAGCATCATGGAGCGTGTCAGAAGATTTTATTGAAATGGAAACAACGGGACTTCACCCGTCGGAAATCACCCTGCGCTTTCCAAGTGTGGGTGCAACAGAGAATGCCCTGATGGCAGCAGCGGCACAGTGTGGAACGACTGTGCTTTACAATGCGGCAAAGGAACCGGAAATTGAAAGCCTGTGCGCCTATCTTGAAAAGTGTGGTGCAGTGATTACCGGTGCAGGGACAGAGTGCATCCGGGTACGTGGAAAAGGCGTTTTACAGTCCGCAGAATTTTTTGCAAAGCCGGATCGTATTGTTGCCGGAACCTATATGGCGGCGGTAGCTGCCTGTGGTGGCAGTGTTTACTTACAGGGTGTGACACCGTCACTGTGCCGCGGATTTTTGGATGTATTTACCGGAATGGGCATGGATATCCGTATGGAGGGAGAAGCCATGCTGGTGCAGATGTATCACCGTCCGGTGAATCTTCATAAGATATGTACCGGTGCTTACCCGGATTTTCCGACGGATATGCAGTCCATGGTACTTTCTGTGGCAAGTGTGGGCGAGGGCACTTTGATTTTAAAAGAACAGATTTTTGAAAACCGTTTTAAGACTGTGCCATGGCTCAAAAAAATGGGTGCGGATATTACACTGTCCGGGGACAGCGTGCTTGTAAAAGGCGTAGAAACGCTGAAGGGAAGCGAAGTATACGGAGAAGATTTAAGAGGAACGGCGGCACTTATCATAGCTGGACTGGCAGCACAGGAAACAACGGTTATTCATGATGCAGACTATATTTTGCGCGGGTATATGGATTTATGTGAAAATTTAAAAGGACTTGGAGCAGAGATTGAATGGGAAAACAGTTAGGCAGAAAAAACAATAAAAGAAAATTAAAATGGATACTGGCGGGGATTGTCATTGCGCTGCTGCTGGCAGGAGGCGGCATTTATGCGGGTTTTATGGTAACGGATATTACTTATACCGGCAATAAGCATTATACGCAGCAGCAGATGACAGAGTGCATTTTTGGAACAGAACATCCTAATGCGCTGATTTATACGCTGTTTGGCAAAAAGAATAAAAATATTCCGTTTATACAGAAATATGATGTGGAAGTGACATGGCCCAATAAAATGAACGTTGCAGTTTATGAAAAAGCGATTGTCGGTTATATCAGCTACATGGGCTGTAATATGTATTTTGATAAAGACGGGATTGTAGTGGAGAGTTCTTCGGAAAATTATGAAGATGTACCGCAGATTACGGGACTGGATTTTAAGTCGATTGTACTGGATGCCAAACTCGAGGTCGGTAACGATGCGGTCTTTTCACAGATTCTGGAACTGACACAGGCATTTGATAAATACCAGCTGGGCGTAAAAAAGGTGTATTTTGATTCTTCGTAGATCGGAAGAGCACACGTCTGA
>ERZ810286.566-NODE-566-length-11174-cov-5.25119_pt1 | contig 11174 bp, 8 predicted proteins | sample MGYA00520485_ERZ810286 | MGnify/ENA primary metagenome ERZ810286 (study PRJEB31588, sample SAMN03399887) | human gut metagenome | study: EMG produced TPA metagenomics assembly of the PRJNA231909 data set (A prospective, longitudinal analysis of the...
GTATTCCTGAGCCAGCCATGCGGCGGTATCTTTTTCTCTTGCATGGTCTTTCATATAGCGGACAACAGCGTGTTTACTCTCGATATTGCCGTTCCATGCACAAAGGGCAGTATCAATATCTTCCTGAGAAAGAGGGCGCAGAAGCTCATGGAGCTTTGGATAGGTCTCGTCGATCACTTCCCGGTGCAGCCGTTGGTGGAACTCCGGAACATCGGAATAGAGCCGAATCAGCTCCAAATCACCGGAGCCGAGAATGGCACGGCGGATGGCGGCATTGCCCTCAATGACAGCATTTTCACGGTCAGAATGACCGCAGGCATTACGATATGCGGCATCCTCGGAAATGGCGGCAGTCACCACAGGCTTATACTGCTCAAACTGCTCGCCAAGGGTAGGCTTTGGCGTTTCTTTCTCCACCTCCGGCTGCTGTGCTTGAATGGCATCTTCTTCTGCCAGTTCTTTTTCAGCCTGGATTTTGTCATACTGCGCCTGTTCCTGTTCGGTAAGATAGCGGCCTTTCCGAATCAGGCCGGTGATCCGCTTGGACACCTTTTCCCAAGTGAAGTTGACGTCCGGGCAGTCCTGCTTTTTATAATGCAGTCCCTTCCCGTCGTGATCTTCGCCGCTGTATGTTGCACCGGAGAGAGCGTGGGAACGCCCACCAATGCCGTATTCGCGTTTGAGGAAATCCACCTTCTCTTTATCGGTGTGGTTCCCCTGGAAAAATACGAAGATACGGCCTTTACCGCCCGCAAAGCTGCTGCCGTTGGTCATGGCGGCGTCGATCTCATCCTCGGTAATGAAGTGCTGGACGGTTGGCACTTGGGAAAGGTCCGAAGAAAAAATCCTGCGGGGCAGGGACAGGTCTTTCAGGTTTTCCCAAATCTCTCTCGGTTTGTGGTAGTGGAAGCGCAGCAACTCCCGGTCCTGCTGGTAGGCCGTCCAGAAGGCAGCGTATTCTTCCGCAAGGGTCTGACGGAACTCCGGGCGGTTCAGCTGCTCGGCAAGCCATGCGGTTTCTTCCGGGAACCCGGTTCTCTGAATACCGGACAGACAGGACAGATACCCGGAATCTCTGGCTTTATCGCTGAAATCGTGGTACAGATGCCAAAGTTTTTCCGCAAGGAGGGAGCGTTCATAGCCTGCCGCTTCTGCAAGCTCCACATTGGAGGCAAACTGGCCGATCTCCAAAAGCTCCCCGATACGCTCGGCGGCGCTCTCCCAGGAAATGACCTGGGCAGACCTGTCATAACGGACAGACTTCCCATGTGAAAGATGGATACCATCCTCGGCATACCATGCGCTCACACTGCCAAGGCCGTTACCGCCGTGGTACAGCGTTTTCAGTATCTCGGCAATCTCAGCGGTGGTTTTCTGCTTTTCAAAGGCTGCAACCACACGCTCCCTCTGGCGGTCTGTATTGCCGCCCAAACGCAGCACATGGTCGATGTCATTTTGGGCAAAAGAAAAAGCAGAGGATGTATGCGCTACATTCTCTGCTTCATCTATGGATTGGATCTGTTCCGCTTCGGAGAGGAACAGGTTTAGAGTCAGCTGTTGATAAGCTCCGCCATCAGAATCTCCTCCGCCTGAGCTTTGCAGGTGTTCATCAGGCCCACCCACTTCATGGGATCGCTGGCTTTCAGTTCCTCGGTGACTCCCGCTTCCTTCGCCAGCTGGGGCATCATCTGCTCCAGACGGCTCTGTGCTGTCTCGTCGATCTCCAGAAGGTGCGGGTACAGCTTCTCGCTCATCAGCAGCTGGTTGTAGAGGATGGGACGGTGTTCCTTGAGGTATGCTTTCCGCATCCTGCCGTACTTGCCCAGGGGCTTCTCTGGCTGCTGGCTCAGCTTCAGGTCGGGAATCAGATAATCTCCGTTCTGGATGTAGTTCATGGGATTCTTCATTTTGGGGTCTCCTTTCTTTGATGGCCTCACGCTCGGCATTTCGGATGGTAACGCCGATCTGCCGCAGCACCTGTTGATTGATCTGGCTGACCGCCGTTCCCAGTGCGCCGATGGTAGCAGGGGTGTTGAAGTCGAAAATCGCCATAAAGTCCTCATGGGTAAAATAGCGTTCCGGCTCCAATCCGCAGCGAGACATCAGGGCGTAGGAAATGCTGACGGTGGCGGCTGCCTTAAACTGTACTTCGATGTTAAATTCATCATATTCCTCTAAAAAGGAATCGTCAACGATATAGAGAAAGTCCTGACGATGCTCCGTCCAGTATTCCTCAGCCAGTTTTCCGGCTACCTCCGTGAGCTGTCCGGCAAGGTCATCACCAGAAACATCATAGGTGCGCTCCAGCATGGCCGACACAGGCCCGATGTGCTGTTCCTCCAGCTTCCACAGCCAGGGGGTGCGGGAATGTTCGTGGGTCCCGGTGTCCGTGATGTCGAACACATAGCGCAAACGGGGTTTATCACCGGAATCGTCCACCAGGGCGATGCCCTTGGAGCCACGGCGCACATAGCGGCCCATTTTTTCATTCCATAAATCATACTCCGCACAGGCGGTAGCGTCGGGGCGCTGGGCATAGATCAGCAGCTGTTCATGGAATGGATACTTGTAAAGGCGGGCAGCAGTGGTCAGAAATCCCGCCCATTCCTGCCAGCTGCCAGTGAGCTGGGTCGCCACATGGTCGGCCATCTGCCGGTAAAATTCTGTTTTGGATGGCATGGTTGTTGTCCTCCCTTCGTGTTAAATGGAAATGGGGCGGCATTTTACGCCGCCCCGTTGGGTGTTTATGAAATGCTTATTCATCAAAATCCGGGTACAGTTCCAGCTGGGCAAACTCGGCGTCGCTCATAGCCTGGAGCTTCATCAGGGCGCTGTCGGTCAGTTCCCTCAGTTCCGTTTCCTCCGGCGAAAGTTCGCCGCGCATCTCGGCCAGAGCCTCCATCAGCCCGGTGCGGCTGCCGGTGTTGTAAATGCACATCAGGTTCATTTCTTCAAAAGTAAAGTTTCCCATATTAAAGCTCCCTTTCCGCGCTCTTTTTAGGCGCTGTCTTTTTGTGTTCCGTCCGGGGCTGGCTTTTCAGCTGCTCCATGACGGACTTTTTCTTGTCCCGTTCCTCCCAGTGGACAGCTTCCGCTAAATCCATGAGAGAGATTGGCTGGCCGCTGCGGGCCTGCTGTTCCAGCTGCGCCACGGTCGGCTCTTTTGGGCCGTTGTTGATGATGCCGTCGATCATGCCGTAGTCATCCTCCAGCATCATTTCCGCATTTTTCAGCGGATTGTCCGGCAGGAATCCGGGAATCTCGGTGAAACCAACGCTGTCGCAGTAATGACAGGATACTTTACCGTCCTGCTTGATGGCAACGATGTCGCTGACGCTCAGGGACGGGCTGTGAAAATCCACAGGCTTTTTCAGGTTGAACTGTTCATACAGCGTTTCCAGCTGCTCCATAGTGCTGCCGGAACCGTTCAGCGGGGCGGTGTAGATCAGGTCATAATTACTTCGGTCCACGGCCAGATTGTGCGATTGCAGCCAGTCCAGATTCATAAACCGCACATTCTGCGGATCGTCCCGGCTCACCTGATAAATGGCAAAGCAGCTGCCCTCATGGGAGAGAAATGCCTGCTCCCGTTCCAGCTGCCGGTCCTGCCGTTCCAGCACCTTTTCATGGAATTGTGGACTTTGCTCCCATTCCTCGTGTTCCACGCCGAAAAGCCCGCCATGCTCCATGATTTCTTCGGTGTCAAACACCATGCTCTCCGTGTTATCTTCATGGAGGACATAGACGGTCAACCCGGCAGCGTCCAGTTCCAGCGCCCGTTCTCTGGTGACAGGCAGCATCCCATCATAAAAGTAGCCGTATTCCTGCATATCCGAAACAGATACTTCGCTGTCGGGCATGGGGTACTCGTCCAAAGACTGCTCCTGAGCATCCGACAGCTGGGTGGCGGTTGCTTCTGCGGTCTGCTGGCTGACCTGTTCCTGCATCTGATGACAGGCGGCATCCTGCAAGGTCTCAATCATAGACAGCGGGGCATCCTGAATCGACGGATTTTCCAGTTCCAGCCCCTCACAGATCTGCTGGACAGCGGCGGAACGGGACAGTTCCGGGGTATTCAGCTGGCCGCCGTCCAGTTCTTTCATGGTTTCCTTGTCATAGAGGGTATAGTCCCAGCCGGTATCGCACGGCTGAATGTGCAGATAGGTGGCATCGTCCAGAAGAAACAGGGTTTCCTGCGGTATATCCGCCTGTTCCGGCTCCTGTTTGGCGGTCAGGTCAATGCCGCGCTCCTTACAGATTTCCTTGTAGTGGCGTTCGATGCTGTTAATCAGCTCACAGGAAGTCTTATTGATGGTCTCCAGACTGGCCCGTAATTCTTTCAGTTCTTTGCCCTTGGACCAAGAAGCGATGTAACCGAAACTGTTTTCCCCGGTCTGGATGCCAAAATACTGGCAGACTGCATAGGAAATGCTTTCCGCTTCGACTTCCTCTGTGCGACGGTCTTTTTTCTGTTCCTGCAAAAACTGCGAGAGGGTAAGCATACCGCCGTTAAAATTCAGTCCGGTCTCATCTGTAAAATACAGCCTGCCTTCTTCTGAAAACTCTAACGGAGCAGTCAAAATAACAGAACCAGCGTGGTTCACCACCACTCTTTCCTCAACACAAATTGGGGAACCGGGGTCCTCATCCGAACCACGCAGGTCATAGCAATAAACGCCTTCGGGCAGATCATCACGGGAAATACGCCCGTTGGAAAACAGGGCGGGTTTCTCAAATAACTCTACTTCCTGATATTGTTCGTCATTGTCAATCTGAATTTTTTTCTGATTATGGAGCTTGCTGTGTGCAATTTCATGGACAGTGGCAGAAACGGTCTGCACCTCGCTCATGCCTTCCCGGATGGCGATGCGCTGCTGGTCGGGGGAAAAATAGCCGTCCGTGTTGGCGACCATCGGCTCAAACTCGATGGGAACCGGGGCAGAGCGCCGCAGGGCTTCCAGAAAGGCTTCATAGTGCGGCACAGTCCCCGAAAGGCTGGAGGACAGCTCTGGCAGGGGCTTGCCATCGGTCTGGCTCACATCAAACACCTTAACCGGGCGAAACATGGGGATTTCAATTTCTTTTTCCTCCATGACCGCCTTACCGTCTGCATCCAGAATGGGGGCATGGGTGTCCGGGTCGCGCTTCATTTCCTCGATTTTCTTTTTGTAGGGCGTGGGGGCGATGATGGTGATGCCATGCTCGCCCTTTTTCACATGGCGCGCAAACTGGTTTTTCCACTTGTTGAACCCGGCCACCAGTGTGGCTTCCGGCTTCTGCATATAGATGAGCATGGTGTTGTTTACCGAATAGCGGTGAAACTTGGACATGACGGACAGATAGCGCATATACTTTTCGCTCTCGAACAGCTCCTTGATGCCCTGTTCGATACCCGCCGTGATTTCCTGCAACCGTTCCCGGTTGGTGGGTTTATTCTCAGCCATGATTTTCAATCTCCTTTCCAAGTGTGTGATTTCTGCTGTGTGTTCTGCAATCCATGCCTTTTGTTCTTCTTCACTTTCATAAAGAAAAAGGTCCAGCAGGTACTCTACATAGGGTTTCTTCTGGATTGCTTCCACAAAGCGGGGGTGCGGTTCTTCCTCCGGTGTCCTGGGAGAACGGTCGGCTTCCCATTTTTTCAGCAGATAGTAGTAATCGGACAGTACGCGATAACAGCGCTGCCGGTCCTCCCGAAACTTCCGTGCCTCGGTTTTCTGGCGAACATAGTTCCTGCGGGGCGGGGCCTGACTGTCATAGATCAGGCCAAAGTCCTGTGCCAACTTCTCGGCGGCTTCCTTGGGGGACAGGTTGTAGAGCCGGGCGGTCAGGTCTATCACATCGCCGGTGGCTCCGCAGCCGAAACAGTAGAAATATTCTTCGTTCAACTTCATACTGGGATTTTTGTCATCATGGAAGGGACAGCAGGCCATGCCGCCCCTTTTGACCTCAATCCCATATCGTTCTGCGGCTTCCCGGACGGTGACAGACTGCTTGACCGTCTCAAATACATTTGCGCCCATCGTCAATCAGCTTTCGGTTTGGGGATGGGCGGCCTGTACCCGGCAGCCTTGGCCCGTTCACTGGCAGCCTTGCGGCGCTCGGCGCTGTATGGCTCCCGGACGGACACACAGCGTTTGGGGACTGTAAAATTGTGCTTATCCTTTTTGCAGACCTGTTCCGGGTGCTTTTTGGAAAGGCGGGTCAGCTTCTCCATCAGTTTTCGGTCATGGGTATAAACTTCGGCGGTGTCCTCAGCCTGATTGTAGAGGAGAATGGTTTCCTGTTCATAAAGGGAGAGCTTCATTTTGCACCGCCTTTCTGCCGGTCAAATTCCAGCTTGAAGTTGGCGTACCGCCCATCGTCCTCCAGAACCACCGTAGCGTCATAGGTCTTGCCGGTCTTTTCGGAATAGCAGCCGGTGATCCTTGCGCGACCATCCTTGAGCAGCACCGTCACCAGTGCCTTGGTAGGCTGTTTTTTCTTGGCTGCCCACCATTTGTTGTTTTTCCAGATGGCAAATTTGCAGGATTCTGTCTGGCAGAAGAACCCTTTTTGCAGTTCCGCCACATCACCGCCGCAGCGGGGGCATTTGCCCACCACTTCGCGGGGCGGCGTGAACAGGTACTCAGTCCCCTTGATGACCTGATAGGTTCCCACCAACTCCCGGAGCATGGCGCAGATCCCACCCATGAAGTCCTCCGGGGACAGCTCGCCGCGCTCAATCTCGCTTAAACGGTGTTCCCATTCAGCGGTCAGCAGGGGCGATTGCAGCTGTTCCGGCAGAACGGTAATCAGGGATACCGCATCTTTGGATGGCATGAGCTGCACAGCTTTCTTGCTCTTTTTTCGCTCCAAAAAGCCGGTAGACACCAGTTTTTCCAAAATCCCGGCGCGGGTGGCCGGGGTTCCCAGACCTTTTCTCTCGGCATCCTCCGGCATATTTTCCTTCCCGGCAGTTTCCATCGCAGAAAGCAGCGTATCCTCGGTGAAATGTTTGGGCGGGCTGGTTTTGCCCTCTTTGACGGCAGCGCCGGAAAGGGGCAGCGTCTGACCTTCGGTTAATTCAGGCAGAGCCTTGTCCTCAGCTTCCGGCTCCGCATTTTTCAGCGCAGAACGGTAGGCAGTGTCCAGCGCCCGCCAGCCGGGGCGTTTCACCGTTTTGCCCTTGGCGGTAAACTCCGCTCCGGCGCACTCGACAACAACGGCGGTTTCCGCAAAGGTATAGGGCTGGGCCACAGCGCACAGCAGCCGCAGGGACACCAGCTCCAGCACCGCCTTTTCGCCCACCGGCAGGCCGGACAGGTCAGCGTTTTGGAGATTGCGGGTAGGGATCACTGCATGGTGGTCGGTCACTTTTTTGTCGTTGATAACCTGAGCCGCATCACAGGAAATGGCGACCCCTTTGCGAAACGGCATGGCATTGGCAACCAGATTGACCAGCACAGGCAGGCTTTCAGCCATATCGCTCGTCAGATAGCGGCTGTCGGTGCGGGGATAGGTGCAGAGCTTCTTTTCGTACAGATTTTGGAGGTAGTCCAGGGTTTGCTGGGCCGTATATCCCAACAATCGGTTGGCATCCCGTTGGAGGGTAGTCAGGTCATAGAGGGAGGGCGGCTTTTCCGATTTGTCGCGGCATTCCACCTTTTTGACCGTCACATCCGCACTCTGGCAGGCGGCTTTCAGCTGCTCGGCAGCAGCCTTATCCGCCATGCGCTCCCCGGATACGGTAAGACCGGGCAGCTCCAGCGCCACGGTATAAAAGGGAATCGGCTTAAAGGTGTCGATCTCAGCTTCTCGCTGAACAATAAGCGCCAGCGTCGGGGACATCACGCGCCCGATGTTGAGGGTTCGGTGATACAGCACGGAAAAAAGCCTTGTCGCATTGATCCCCACCAGCCAGTCGGCCTTGGCACGGCAGAGGGCAGCATCCCGAAGTCCGTCATAATCCGCACCGGGGCGCAGGTTTGCAAAGCCTTCCCTTATGGCAGAGTCCTCCATCGAAGAAATCCAGAGCCTTTTCATAGGCTTTTGACAGTCTGCCAGCTCATAGACGCTGCGGAAGATCATCTCGCCCTCGCGTCCGGCATCACAGGCGTTTACCACCTCGGTCACATCCGGGGCGTTCATCAGCTGTTTCAGCACAGCAAACTGTTTCTTCTTGTCTTTACCCACCACCATCTGCCAGTGTTCCGGCAGGATGGGCAGATCGTCATAACGCCACTTAGCGTAGTCCGGGTTATATACATCGGCATCGGCCAGCCCGGCCAGATGACCCACGCACCAGCTGACCCGCCAGCCGTTACCCTCCAGATACCCGTCTTTACGGGCAGTCGCACCGATCACGGCGGCCAGACTTTGTGCAACAGACGGTTTTTCAGCAATCACAAGTTTCATCATCTTCATCCTCCCATTCTTCCCGCACAGGCGTGTGCAGTTTTTTCTCAATGCTGTTTTCCTCATCCAGCAGCAGGTCATAGCCGAACCGGTAGTCGTAGCGGTACAGCTTTCCCAGCAAATCGTTGATAAGGATACGGCAGGCCAGAATGACACGGGTTTTGTCCACCTGCAACAATCGGTAGCGTTGATAATTGCTGTAATATTCCTCATGGCGGCGGGTACGGCGGACGGTTTCCTCAAACAAAATATCCACTGGGTCTTGGCAGCCGTCCTCTTTTTCTCCCTCCATGCAGTTCAGAAGTTCCATCACCATAGGGAAGCTCCGTTCATCCATTGGGGCTTCTTCTGCCAGAAAGCCTACCAGTGCGGATAAGAGCAGGCGGGCGGCTGTCTGTTCCCGGTCTGTCAAAACTGCCATTGTCTGCGCAGCATCCGGCAGGAGCGTTTCTTCCACAAAATCCGCTGCGTCGCCTGAATAAAGCTGACGGATGGAATCTATGGACAGGGGAACCGCTGCGGCATCCAGGGAGAAATCAAAAGGTTCCTCCCGTGTGGGCTTTTTCCGAAATTTGCTCCACACAGTTGAGAGAATGTCGCTGCCAAAATAGACGGCGATCACCAGCAGGTCAAAAACCGCAAGCAGCTTAATAAATGTAATCAGAATACTCATTTTTTTCGTTTCCTTTCTTTGAGCCATCGTTCCATCTCACGGTGGCAGACTCCCACACAGGGCTGACCATAATTCCCGCAGCCATAACAGGGGTGGCTTTTGGGTAAAGAGAGAGGACGGGAAGTGTCCTTCCCGCCCTCCGGCCTGCGTGTCATCATGCGTTCATAGGGGCTGTCGGTGAACCGGGTCATGGGGTCTCATCCTCACTTTCTTCACCGCCGCCCCTGTCAGCGTCCAGCTCGCCCGATTCCTCGTCCTCCAGTTCCATTTCTTCCTCGTCCGGCAGTTCCTCGCCGTCCTCATAGTCATAATCGTCTGGATTGCTGCTGTTTTTGTGGTTGGCTTTACCCTTAATAAATTTGAAGTAGGCAAAGGCAGCGCCGCCCATCACGGCCAGCACCAGCAGCAGGACAGCCGGATTTAACCCTGCGGGTTCTTTTTTCTCCGGTTCCGTGGGTTCCTTTGGCGGTTCCGGTTCCTTGCCGGTACAGCCGGTCATGTCCGTACTGCACACCTCGCATTTGGTGTTGACTGCACCGGCTTCACATTTTTCCGTGCAGTTGCAGACAGCGGGCGTTTTCTCGGCGGATTGCCCGTCCTCCATCAGCGCCATCAGGTCAGCTTCGTCCACCTGATTTAAGAAATGGACGGCGGTCTCCTTGTCCTCGTTGGCACGGTCAATGAGGATGTAGAAATAATTGCCGGATTTTGTGGTGACGGTGATGAGCTGCTTGTTGCCGCCGAAATCATCCACCAGGGCAGCATTGCCCTCCGGGGTCAGGGCAGGACTGTCCTCAGTTTCTTCCACCACATTGGTATCGTTGGTGGCATCCTCCGCCGGGGGCTGCTCCGGCCCTTGAGCAAAAGCGGTGACAGAAAAACCGCCCATCAGCACCAGTGCGGCGCAGAGGGCGGAAAGGGTCTTAAAAATTCTCTTATTCTTCATGGGCGGTGTCCTCCTGTTCTTCATGAGCATCCATACCGGGGAGTGTGCCGCCGGACAGCATGGCGCTTAACTGCTCCGGGGTCATACGCATAGCGCGCACCATCTGGACGATCTCCAGATTTTCCGCTTCGGTTTTCTGCGCTTCCAGCGATTTCAGCTTTTCCTGATACTCTGCGATTTTCTCACGGGTTTTCGTAATTTCCCGGTCAATGCGTTCAATTTTCGTAGCCATAATCAATCACTCCTTATCAAAAGATTTTTCACCAGTTCATCAGACCGTAGCCCTTGATGCACTCGTAGTTCACATCGTAGCTTCTGATTTTGCAGGCATCGCCGCTGTTTCCCTCTACGGTATAGACCCGGCTGCCGTCTGTACCGATGACGATGCCCACATGGTCGGCTCTGCCGTCCAGGTCCCAATCGAAAAAGATGGCGTCGCCGGGGGCGAGGTTGTCATAGCCGCGCGCGCCCCATTGTCCATGGGACTGGAACCACGGGATGCCCTGGGACTGGCAAGCGGCAAAGCGCGGCTCGGATAATCCCATCTGCCCATAGCACCAGGACACAAAGCAGGCGCACCATTCCACACGGGAATTGAAGCCGTACCAGCTCCAGTAGGGCTGCCCGCCCACATTTCCCACCTGACGTTTGGCCAGTTCCACCAGCTCCGGGTTGCCGGGGCGTGTGCCGTTTACAAACTCCACACCGTCCAAACTCTCGGAATCACTGGTATTTGTGGAGCCGCCGCCGAAGATCAGCGGCTTGTTGCCAAGCGTCTGCCGGTACACCTGATACATTTCCAGCTGCTCCGGGGTCAAAAGCTCTGTGGCAAGAGAGGAGATGGGGCGGCTCTCCAGCTTGACATGAAGAATCCGGTATTCGTATTCGTGGGTGTCGCCATCCTCGTCCGTATAGGTGCGAATCTGGATTTCCTCGGTGAGCGTCAGGGTATATTGGGCGGAAAACACGCGCTCCAGTTCGCCCTGGGCGCTGGACTGAGTGTATCCCTGCAAGACGGCGGAGAGAAACGCCGCCAGCTCATGGGGGTCATGCCCGATCATATCTAGGTCATAACGGTATTCGTCATATCCCAGATGGCTGCTTTCGATGTTGTCGATCTCGGCTTGCAGCGCCGTTTCTCTGGCGGCGTAGTCGGCCTCC
>ERZ810286.586-NODE-586-length-10882-cov-4.44925_pt1 | contig 10882 bp, 4 predicted proteins | sample MGYA00520485_ERZ810286 | MGnify/ENA primary metagenome ERZ810286 (study PRJEB31588, sample SAMN03399887) | human gut metagenome | study: EMG produced TPA metagenomics assembly of the PRJNA231909 data set (A prospective, longitudinal analysis of the...
AGACGTGTGCTCTTCCGATCTCATTATGAAACGGACGATAGGTATTTGCCTTTTTGCGGCAGTGATGCTGCTTGTCGGAGGCTTGTGCGGGAAAACCGCATTTGATGCAGGAAGGATCCGTACGGCAGAGGAGACGGAGGCGGTCACGGAAGATGCCGCAGTGGCACAGACGGAGCGGACTGCGGAGAGCATGCAGATCCAGAAAACCTGCCGCTATCTGCTCCGCATGGATGACGACGGCATCTTAAAAGTCTATGAGGCGGACGGGATAACCCTTTTATTTGAGACCAACATCCGTGCGGAACGGCTTTCCGTGCAGACGAGGGAGCAGCTTTCCGACGGAATTCCGGTAGACGATGAGAGAGAACTGTACGATCTGCTCGAAAGCTATTCCAGCTGACGTAAGAGAAGTTATTCATTGAATGTTACAGGGCTGTGTGGTAAAATTGTTACGGTTAAGAAGAACGGACAGAATGATACAGCGGTTAGATAAGAGGTTGAAATGACAGATATAGATGTTACGGTGATCGGTGGCGGCGCGGCAGGACTTATGGCGGCGGTCAGTGCAGCCAGGTGCGGCGCGAGAACACGGGTGATCGAACACATGGACCGGATTGGGAAAAAGATTCTATCCACCGGCAACGGAAAATGTAATTACACAAATGCAGTGCAGGGGCTTTCCTGTTATCGTGGAGAGAACCCTGCTTTTGTGCTGCCTGTTTTTGAGCAGTTCGGGCAGGAGGATACCGTGCGCCTGTTTGAAGAACTTGGAATCTATCCGAAGATCAAAAACGGTTACTATTATCCGGCGAGTGAGCAGGCGGTGTCTGTCGTGGAAGTGTTTGGCATGGAATGCGATTACCTCGGCGTTGATCTGTGGACGTCCTGCGGATTGCAATCCATTCAAAAAACCTGTACCGGGTATGAAATACGCACCACAAAAGGCGCGTTTTCAACCAAAACAGTGATTTTTGCGCCCGGATTGCTGGCAGCACCCAAGACAGGAAGCGACGGAAGTGCATTTCCATATATAGAAGCACTTGGTCATCATTTTGTAGATGTGGTGCCAGCTCTCGTGCAACTGCATGGAAAACAGGCATTTTTCAAGAAACTTGCAGGAATTCGTGCAGAAATGCAGGTAACACTCTACCTGGAAAATGCGCAATTTCAACCAAAAGGCAGCCGTGGGACAGCCCGGGGAGAAAAGCCTGACGTGGTGTGCAGTGAGCGGGGCGAACTTCAGCTTACGGCTTCCGGAATCTCGGGTATCCCGGTCTTTCAGATCAGCCGTTATGCGACAAGAGCGCTTGCGGACGAAAAGCATCCCTACGTGCTGATTGATTTTGCGCCGGATCTTACGGACAAGGAGTTTTTTGATCTGCTGTCAGAGCGCTTCTACGAGAATACACATGGCAAGAGCGCCGGGGAGGCACTGATCGGTCTCTTTAACAGAAAGCTGAGCGAGGTACTGCTCTCCGAAGCTGGCATACGGTCGGAACTCTATGCCGGGGAGGTGGCACGCGCCACGTTGCACCGGCTGGTGAAGTGTGTCAAGAATTTCCGGGTTGATATTACCGGAAGCAACGGAATGGAAGCGGCGCAGGTATGCGCAGGGGGCGTTGACACGGAGGAGATTGAAGCCACAACGCTTGCGTCAAAGCTGGCAGACGGTATCTATTTTGCGGGCGAGGTCATTGATATTGACGGCACCTGCGGCGGTTACAATCTGCAGTGGGCGTGGTCGAGCGGCTTTGTGGCGGGGATGCATGCAGCAGAGGAAGGAATGTCAGAACAGAGATGATACGGATCAATCAGATAAAAATGCCGCTGCATCACGATGCGGCAGCACTGGAACAGAAAATCAGAAAACGTCTGGGACTTTCGGGAGGCCAGGAGCTTCGCTACCGGATTATCAGAAAATCCATTGACGCGAGAAAGAAACCGGAACTGTCGTTGGTGTATTCCGTGGAGGTTTCCGCTTCCGGAGAAGAGAAAATCATAAAAAGGACAAACGATCCGAATGTTACGATCGTAAAGCAGACCGGTTATCATCTGCCCGGGGCGGTTTCGCCAACGTCGTCCATCCCGCCGGTGATTGTCGGTGCGGGTCCTGCGGGACTTTTCTGCGCGTATGCGCTCACGATGAGCGGCTGTGCACCGGTTGTCCTTGAGCGCGGGCGTTCAGTGACGGAGCGCACAAAGGATGTGGAGCGCTTCTGGGAGAGCGGAGTGTTGGATACGGTTTCCAACGTGCAGTTCGGAGAGGGCGGCGCAGGAACTTTTTCGGACGGCAAATTAAATACACTGGTCAAGGATCCCACCGGCAGGAACCGGTTTGTTCTGGAAACCTTTGTGAAATTCGGAGCGCCGGAGCAGATTCTGTACGAAAACAAACCGCACATCGGAACGGATATTCTTGCCGGAGTCATCAAAAACATGCGGCAGGCGATGGAAGCGCGCGGCGCCAGGTTTTGCTTTGAGAGCTGTATGACAGATTACCGCAGGGAAGCGGACGGAAAGATGTTTGTTGAGGTCAACCACAAGGAGTGGATCGAGACTTCCAGACTCGTTCTTGCAATCGGTCACAGTGCGCGGGACACGTTTGGGATGCTGTATCAGAAGCAGGATCTTGTCATGGAGGCAAAAGCGTTTGCGGTTGGTTTCCGTGTGGAACACCCGCAGGAGATGATGAATCTGCAGCAATATGGAGCGCTGCATGCACACGAACTTCCGGCAGCCCCCTACAAAGTGACGGCGAACCTCGCAAACGGCAGAGGCGTGTATTCCTTCTGCATGTGTCCGGGCGGATATGTGGTAAACGCATCCTCCGAGGAGGACAGGCTTGCGGTCAACGGAATGAGTTATTCCGGACGTGACGGGAAAAACGCAAACAGTGCAATTATTGTGGCGGTAACTCCTGACGACTTTGCGGGGAAAGATCCGCTAGCCGGTGTCCGTTTTCAGGAGATGCTCGAGGAGCGGGCATTCGCTATCGGAAAAGGGCGGATTCCGCAGCAGCTTTTTGGAGACTATTGCAGCAATCGTGCCTCGGTGTCTTACGGGGCGTTTGAGAGCGCCGCAAAGGGCGCATGTGTGCTTGGCAATTTAAGAGGTCTGCTGCCGCAGGCACTGGAAGAGTCCTTTATCGAGGGGATGCACGCATTCAGCCGCCGGATTCCGGCTTTTGACCGGGAAGACGCCATCCTCTCCGGCGTGGAGAGCCGGACGTCCTCACCGGTGCGCCTGGTGCGCGATCCGAAGCTTCTTGTGGCTGCAGGCGGCATCTATCCGTGTGGGGAGGGCGCGGGCTATGCAGGCGGCATCATGTCCGCGGCGATGGACGGACTGAAAGTGGCAGAGGCGATTATGAGAGATATGGAGGAGCAACGTGGCTGAATTTACACCAATGATGCAGCAATATCTGCAGACGAAGGAAGAATATAAAGACTGTATCCTGTTTTACCGGCTGGGAGATTTCTACGAGATGTTTTTTGAGGATGCCGAACTGGTGTCCAAAGAACTGGAACTGACGCTGACCGGAAAAAACTGCGGCATGGAGGAGCGCGCACCGATGTGCGGCATCCCGTACCATGCGGTGGAGGGATACTTAAATAAACTTGTGGCAAACGGACACAAGGTTGCCATCTGCGAGCAGGTGGAAGATCCGAAGCTGGCAAAGGGACTGGTCAGGCGCGAGGTCATCCGGATCGTGACGCCGGGAACGAACCTGGATATGCAGGCGCTGGACGAATCCAAGAACAATTATATTATGTGCATCGTGTATCTGGCAGACCGCTACGGCGTATCCATTGCGGACGTCTCAACCGGAGACTACTATGTCACCGAGGTGGATTCGGAGCGGAAGCTTTTCGATGAGATCACAAAATTTTCGCCATCTGAAATTATATGCAACGAAAGTTTTTATATGAGTGGTGTCGATATAGAAGATTTAAGGCATCGACTCAAGATTACAATTTATGCGCTGGAGACATGGTATTTTGGGGATGAGCTTGCAGAGACAACACTGCTTACACACTTTAAGGTAAAGAGTCTGGAGGCGCTGGGACTTGCCGATTATGACTGCGGCATGATTGCTGCGGGAGCACTGTTAAAGTATCTGTACGAGACACAGAAGAACGATCTCAACAACATTTCCGTGATTCATCCGTATTCCACCGGAAAATACATGATCATCGACAGCTCGACCAGAAGGAATCTGGAGCTTGTGGAAACGCTGCGCGAGAAGCAGAAACGCGGATCGCTCCTGTGGGTGCTTGACAAGACGAAGACGGCGATGGGTGCCAGACTGCTCCGCTCCTATGTGGAACAGCCGCTGATTGACAAGGCGGAGATCGAGAAGCGCCAGGATGCAATCTGTGAGCTGAATCAGCACGTGATTACCAGAGAGGAACTCCGGGAATATTTAAATCCGATCTACGATCTGGAGCGTCTGATTACGCGTGTTACATATCTGACCGCCAATCCCAGGGATCTCATTGCCTTCCGCAGTTCGATTGCCATGCTGCCGCCGATCAAGAGTCTTTTGGGCGATTTTCAGTGCGAGCTGCTGGGAGAAATCCGCGAGGACATGGATACGTTGGAGGAGCTCTGCGCACTGATCGACCGGGCTATCATGGAGGAACCGCCCATTTCGGTGCGGGACGGCGGTCTGATCAAGGACGGCTACAACGAGGATGTCGATAAATACCGCAAGGCGAAGACGGAAGGGAAGACCTGGCTGGCGGAACTGGAAGCCAAAGAGCGTGAAAAGACAGGCATCAAGAATTTAAAAATCAAATATAACAAGGTATTCGGCTATTATCTGGAAGTGACCAACTCCTACAAGGATCTGGTTCCGGATTATTTTATGCGCAAGCAGACGCTCGCCAACGCCGAGCGCTATATCACGCCGGAATTAAAAGAACTGGAGGACATGATTCTCGGCGCGGAGGACAAGCTTGTCACATTAGAGTACGATCTCTTCTGTGAGGTGCGGAGTACGATCGCTGCGGAGGTTGTGCGCATCCAGCGGACCGCCAAGGCGGTTGCCGGTCTGGATGTATTCGTGTCGCTCGCACTTGTCGCGGATCAGAATAATTACTGCCGTCCGAAAATCAACGAGAACGGCATCATTGACATCAAGGGCGGACGTCATCCGGTGGTCGAGAAGATGATCAACAACGATATGTTTATTGACAATGACACGTACCTCGACAACGGCAATCACCGCATCTCGATCATTACGGGACCGAACATGGCGGGAAAATCCACCTATATGCGCCAGACGGCGCTGATCGTTCTGATGGCGCAGCTTGGCAGCTATGTGCCTGCGGCATCCGCGAAGATCGGTATCGTGGACCGCATTTTCACACGTGTGGGAGCGTCGGATGATCTTGCCAGCGGGCAGAGTACGTTTATGGTGGAGATGAATGAGGTTGCAAATATTCTGCGCAACGCCACCTCCAACTCGCTGCTGATCTTGGATGAAATCGGGCGCGGCACAAGCACCTACGACGGGCTGAGCATTGCCTGGGCGGTGGTGGAGCATATCAGCAACCCGAAGCTCCTCGGTGCCAAGACGCTTTTTGCCACACATTATCATGAACTGACAGAGCTGGAAGGCAAATTAAACAACGTCAACAATTACTGCGTGGCGGTAAAGGAAAAGGGCGATGACATTGTATTTCTCCGCAAAATCGTAAAGGGCGGCGCGGACAAGAGTTACGGTATCCAGGTGGCAAAGCTTGCCGGCGTGCCGGATTCTGTCATTGCGCGTGCCAAGGAGATCGTGGAGGAATTAAGTGCCAACGACATCACGGAAGTTGCGAGAAATATCTCCGTCGATACGGGAAGCAAAAAGAAAAAAGAAAAACTGGACGAGGTGGATCTGACGCAGATGTCGTTGTTTGATACCGTGCGGGACGATGACATCATAGAGGAACTGCGGAATGTGGATGTCGGAAATCTGACGCCGATTGAGGCTTTAAACAAATTATACGAACTTCAGAACAAGGTAAAGAACCGCTGGTAACCGGAAGCGCCTTTGGCAAAGGCAGATGGGAGGAATGGAATGCCGCAGATAACACTGCTTTCACAGGAAACAATCGATAAAATAGCAGCCGGGGAGGTGGTGGAACGGCCGTCCTCGGTGGTCAAGGAGCTTGTCGAGAACGCGATCGATGCCCGGGCAACCGCCGTCACGGTCGAGATCAAGGAGGGCGGCACGACGTTCGTGCGCATTACGGACAACGGCTGCGGAATTGAGCGTGAGCAGGTACCGCTCGCGTTTCTGCGCCATTCCACCAGCAAGATCAAGAGTGTGGAAGACCTTTTATGCATCCATTCGCTCGGGTTCCGCGGTGAGGCGCTCTCAAGCATTGCCGCCGTATCGCAGGTGGAGCTGATTACCAAGACTTACAGCGATCTGACCGGAACGCGCTATGTCATTGAAGGCTCAAGGGAGATGAGCAACGATGAGATCGGCGCGCCGGACGGCACGACCTTCATCGTCAGAAACCTCTTTTACAATACGCCGGCACGGAAAAAGTTTTTAAAAACCGCGCAGACGGAGGGAAATTATATCAGTGACCTGATGGAGCGCCTTGCCTTGTCCCATCCGGATGTCTCTTTTAAGTTTATCAGCAACGGACAGACCAAGATGCATACCTCCGGCAACTCCAATGAAAAAGATCTGATCTATCATATCTACGGGCGCGATATTACGGCGGCGCTTCTTCCGGTCTGCGCAGAGACAGAATATTTCTCGGTAAAGGGCTTTGTCGGAAAACCGATGATTTCCCGCGGAAACCGCAGCTACGAAAGCTATTTTATCAATGGACGCTACATCAAAAGCGCACTGCTCTCCAAAGCGGTGGAAGAGGCGTACAAGGGCTTTATGATGCAGCATCAGTATCCGTTCTGCGTGCTGTATTTTACCATGGATATGGAGCTTTTGGACGTCAATGTGCACCCGACCAAGATGGAGCTTCGTTTTTCCAACAATGAGGAAGTGTACCGGAAGCTATATCAGACGATCCGCGATGTGCTGACTCACAAGGAATTTATTCCGGCTGTCCCGGTGGAGGAAAAGAAAGAAGAAAAGCGGCCAGCCATTACCGGTAGCCTGCCGGAGCCGTTTGAGACAAAACGTCTGCAGGCAGGGGAACAGACGCATGGGCAGAACAGGGCGCAGGAACCTTCCCTGCAACAGAGAGCAGAACAGATGCAGGAGCATATCCCGCCGCAGACGCAGGTGATGACACAGGGAGAGAGCAAAACGCCGGAACCGGTCAGGACACCGGAAAATCTGGATGTGTTCCGGCAGCTTCTGGTGCGGGAAGAGAGCAGCTATCATACGGATTCCGCATCTGCGGGTTCTGCTTCGACCGAAGATGGCAGCCGGATGCAGGAGATGCCACGGGAAGCGGAAAGCATACCGGCGGCGGATACCGGGCAGCCGGCAAAACCGGTTGACGAACAGCCGGATGTGCGGCCGGAGCCGATTCCTAAGGCAGAGGTCGTGCAGGGAACTCCTGATACACCGGAGAATCTGAATACGCCGGAGAATCTGAATATGCCGGAGACAGACACACAGAACGTGCAGGAGACGCAGAATCCGCAGGAGACAGCGGACACGGTCGTGTACGAGCAGCAGACGCTCGAGGCGGCGGACACCGGATTTTTCACGCCGGATGCAGCCAGACGGCACCGGATCATCGGCGAAGTGTTTGACACCTACTGGCTGATTGAATACGAGGATAAGCTGTTCATTATCGACCAGCATGCCGCCCATGAAAAAGTGCTCTATGAGCGCACCATGGCGCGCGTCCGCACACAGAATTTTGCCTCGCAGACCTTAAGCCCGCCGCTCATTCTGACGTTGAGCGCCGAGGAACAGGAAATGCTTACACGCTACGGGGAGCAGATCCGTCTGTTCGGTTATGAGGTGGAGCCGTTCGGCGGCAAGGAATTTGCCATCACGGCGATTCCAGCCGATTTTGAGGCGGTCGATATGAAAGGCATGTTCTTGGACATGCTGGACGATTTTACCAACATAAGCGGCAGGGAAGCACCGGAACTGATCTTGGAGAAGGTGGCTTCCATGTCCTGCAAGGCGGCAATCAAGGGAGGCGATTCCATCAGCAGGGCGGAGGCAGAACAGCTGATCGACGAGCTGCTGTCCCTGGAGAATCCCTACCATTGTCCGCACGGGCGGCCGACCATTATCTCCATGAGCAAATATGAGATTGAAAAGAAGTTTAAGAGGATTGTATGACAATGAAACCAAATCCCATGGTAATTCTGACCGGCCCGACAGCGGTCGGGAAGACAGCGCTTTCCATTGCACTGGCGAAAAAAATAAACGGAGCCATTATATCTGCGGATTCCATGCAGGTGTATAAATACATGGATATCGGCTCGGCAAAAATCATGCCGGAGGAGATGGACGGTGTCCGGCACTATCTTGTGGACGAACTGGATCCATCCGATGAGTTCCATGTCGTCCGTTTTGTGGAGATGGCAAAGCAGGCGTTAAAAGAGATTACGGCAAACGGCCAGATCCCCATTGTGGTGGGCGGGACCGGATTCTATATCCAGGCGCTGCTCTACGATATTGATTTTACGGAGCAGGAGTGTGACAGTGCATACCGCAGGCAGCTGGAAGAGCTGGCCGAGACACGCGGGAATCATTATCTTCACGAAATGCTAAAGGCGGTAGATCCGGCATCCGCAGAGGCAATTCACGAGAATAACCGCAAGCGCGTCATCCGCGCCCTGGAATTTTACCATGAGTCCGGCGAGCGGATCTCCGAGCATAACGAGCGGGAGAGCCAGAAGACATCCCCCTACAATTTTGCGTATTTTGTCTTAAATGACGACCGCGAAAAGCTTTACCGCCGCATCGATGCGCGCGTTGATGCCATGGTAAAGGCTGGGCTTGTCGATGAGGTGGCAAGGCTGCAGCAGATGGGCTGCCATGCGGATATGGTGTCCATGCAGGGACTTGGCTATAAAGAGATACTGGCGTATTTAAACGGCACCAGCACCCTGGAGGAAGCCATCTATATCATCAAGCGCGAATCGAGACATTTTGCCAAGCGGCAGCTGACCTGGTTCCGCAGGGAGCGGGATGTCATCTGGCTGAACAAGCCGGATTTTGAGTATGACGATACAAAAATACTTACATACATGATGGATGTGTTACAGGCGAAAGGAATTTTGCCGGCATAAAAGAGAGGTACAGAGATATGAATCAGTTATTACAGGAACAATACGAGCGTCTGGGAATTTCCCCGGAGGTAAGTGCATTCGGGGAAAAAATAGAAGCTTCCTTGAAGCAGCGTTTTGAAGAAATCGATGCACGCGCAGAATACAACCAGCTAAAAGTGTTAAAAGCCATGCAGGACAACCGTGTCTCGGCAGAATGTTTCAATACGACTTCCGGGTACGGCTACAACGATCTGGGCAGAGACACCCTGGAAAAAGTCTATGCCTCCTGCTTCGGCGGGGAGGATGCGCTGGTGCGTCCGCAGATCACGTGCGGCACCCACGCGCTGGCGCTGGCTCTGATGTCCAATCTGCGGCCGGGCGATGAACTGTTATCCCCGGTCGGCAAGCCATACGATACGCTGGAGGAGGTCATCGGCATCCGGCCTTCCAAGGGATCGCTCGCCGAGTACGGCATTACCTACCGTCAGGTGGATCTGCTTGCGGACGGAGAGTTTGACTATGAAGGCATCCGCGCCGCCATCAACGAGCGCACGCATCTTGTCACCATCCAGCGTTCCAAGGGATATGCACCGCGCAAGACGCTCTCTGTGGAGCGCATCGGAAAACTGATCGCATTCATCAAGGACATCAAACCGGACGTGATCTGCATGGTCGACAACTGCTACGGCGAATTTGTGGAGGAGCGTGAGCCGACCGAGGTCGACGCAGACATGATTGTCGGTTCCCTCATCAAGAATCCGGGCGGCGGACTTGCACCGATCGGCGGCTATATTGTCGGCAAAAAAGAATGTGTGGAAAATGCGGCATACCGTCTGACTTCCCCGGGACTCGGCAAGGAGGTCGGCGCTTCCCTCGGCATTCTGCAGTCGTTCTACCAGGGACTGTTCCTGGCACCGACCGTGGTGAGCGGCGCGTTAAAGGGCGCTATTTTTGCGGCAAATATTTATGAAAAGCTGGGCTTTGACGTTGTGCCGGACGGCAGTGAGAGCCGTCACGACATCATCCAGGCGATTTCCTTCCACAATCCGGACGCACTGATCGCCTTCTGCGAGGGAATTCAGGCTGCGGCGCCTGTGGACAGCTACGTGACGCCGGAACCGTGGGCGATGCCGGGCTACGACAGCGATGTCATCATGGCGGCAGGTGCATTTGTGCAGGGTTCCTCCATCGAACTGTCTGCCGACGGACCAATCAAACCGCCGTATGCCGTGTATTTTCAGGGCGGTCTGACCTGGTACCATGCGAAACTCGGCATTTTGAAATCTTTACAAAAACTTAAGGAACGAAAACTTGTGAATCTGGATGCGTTATGCTAAAATATAATGTAAGTTTTTGTCTCGTAATTGGTTGACATAAATTCTACAAACCATCATAGGGAATTGCCGGGGAGAGACGGGAAATCTTTATGAATCATCATTTTACAACGGTTAAGGAACTGCCGGACTCGGAGAAGCCATATGAGAAGTTTTTAATATCCGGGGTCGAATCCTTAAGCGATGCGGAGCTGATTGCCGTCATCATACGTTCAGGGACGCGCGGGACGCGTTCTGTGGAAGTGGCGCAGGAATTGCTGCGGCAGGACGGACACGATCTGTTGAATCTCTACACGTTATCTGTTCAGGAAGATCGGAAGAGCACACGTCTGAACTCC
>ERZ810286.613-NODE-613-length-10571-cov-4.30458_pt1 | contig 10571 bp, 6 predicted proteins | sample MGYA00520485_ERZ810286 | MGnify/ENA primary metagenome ERZ810286 (study PRJEB31588, sample SAMN03399887) | human gut metagenome | study: EMG produced TPA metagenomics assembly of the PRJNA231909 data set (A prospective, longitudinal analysis of the...
ATCTAGATACGATCACATGAAAATCGATCGTGATCTTGTTCTCCTCATCAATGACGACATTGATGCCGTGCGTGAGATAATCCTTCTTTAAAAGCTTCACCAGACCGTCCTTCATGTTGACTGCAGCCATACCGACAATTCCAAAACATTCCACTGCAACCGATCCTGCATACGTTGCGATCACTTCCGGATCTATTGTAACCTTGCCCAACTGGGTCTCCATATGTCCATTCATATAATACGATGCTCCTTTCAAAGCCATATTAACGCTAGTTTATTGCTATTATAACCGCTTTTTGCACAAATTCATAGCCCTGTTTTTTGAATTTTATATTTTTTTTAAATTTTGCTTGCAATATGTACTTTCTTCTGATAGAATAATCATGTTGTGAGCCTGTATGCTATACAGGTTTTACCTGTAGAATGTGCGGGCAAGTCCTGCATCACCAGGATAAAATATGCAAGGAGGTGCAAAATCATGGCAAAATGTGCAGTTTGTGGAAAGGGCGCTCATTTCGGTAACAACGTGAGCCATTCTCATAGAAGATCAAATAGAATGTGGAAGTCGAACATCAAGCGTGTCAGCTGTAAAGTGAACGGAACACCGAAGAAGTTATATGTATGTGCTTCCTGTTTAAAGTCCGGCAAAGTAGAAAGAGCTTAGGAAAAGTAATAACATCTGTTTCAGTCCTGCTGATTCAGATGTTATTTTTTTCTCTTCCCTACTGTAATTTTAAAGGCGGTTATCCCAAAGATAACCGCCTCTTTTCTGCTTTTATGCAAAATCAAACAGCGACAGCTGATTTGACTCCGGCAGTTCGCCGAGCAGTCCAAGGTCTGCCATAAGATCAATGACTGTCTTGGTCGCCTTGGTGCGCTGCCTGAAGTCGTCCTTGGACAGAAACTTGCCATCCTTTGCCGCCTCGGCAACCGCAATCGCAGCATTGTCACCCATACCGTCGATCGTGTTTAACGCCGGCATGAGTTTGCCGTCAATCACCTGAAAACGGTCCGGCTTTGCACGGTACACGTCGATCGGTGTAAAATCAAATCCTCTGGCATACATCTCCTGCACGATCTTCATATCGCGGTAAGTATCCTGCTCCTTTTTGGAGAGTGAATCCTTTCTCCGCGTGTAATCCTTGTAAAAATATTCAAGACGCTCCTTGCCCTGGCACATGATCTCATAGTTAAATCCCGTCGCGCGGATCGAGAAATATGCCGCATAGTAGGCAAGAGGATAATATACCTTACAGTAGGCGATACGCCATGCCATCATAACGTATGCCGCCGCATGTGCCTTCGGGAACATGTACTTGATCTTCAGACACGAATCTATGTACCACTCCGGCACATCATGCGCACGCATCTCCGTCTTCCACTCTTCCTTTAAGCCTTTTCCCTTACGCACCGACTCCATGATCGTGAAGGACTGCTCACTGTCAAGTCCCTTCTGGATCAGGTAGATCATGATATCGTCACGGGTACAGATCGCGGTGGAAATCGTTGCCAGTCCCTGCTCGATGAGTGTCTGCGCATTGCCAAGCCATACGTCCGTACCGTGGGACAGACCGGAGATACGGATCAGATCCGAGAACTCCTGCGGCTTGGCATCGATAACCATCTGCATGGCGAAATCGGTTCCAAACTCCGGAATACCGAGACATCCGAGCGGAATTCCATGAATGTCATCCGGCGTCACACCGAGTGCCGATGTATTTTTAAATAAGGACATGACCGACTCATCGTCGAGCGGGATCGTTGTCGGGTCAATTCCCGTCAGATCCTGCAGCATACGAATCATCGTCGGATCATCGTGTCCGAGAATATCGAGTTTTAACAGGTTGTGGTCGATCGAGTGATAATCAAAATGTGTCGTTACCGTCGCTGTCGTCATATCGTTCGCCGGATGCTGTACCGGCGTAAACGTGTTGATCTCCTCTCCCACCGGAAGCACGACGATTCCGCCCGGGTGCTGTCCCGTCGTCCTGCGGACGCCGACGCATCCCTGCACAATACGGTCAATCTCACAGTTCCGCTTGTGGACACCGCGCTCCTCGTAGTAATTCTTGATGTATCCGAACGCCGTCTTGTCTGCCAGCGTACCGATCGTTCCGGCACGGAATGTCTGACCGTATCCGAAAATAACCTCACAGTAGGCATGCGCTTTACTCTGATATTCACCGGAAAAGTTCAGGTCGATATCCGGCTCCTTGTTTCCCTTGAATCCCAGGAACGTCTCAAACGGAATGTCAAACCCGTCTTTTACCAGCTTCTTGCCACAGACCGGACAGATCTTATCCGGCATATCACATCCGCTTCGCCCGGAGAACGCTTTGACCTCCGGCGAATCAAAGTCGCTGTACTTGCAGTAGGCACAGCGGTAATGTGCCTGCAGCGGATTGACCTCCGTGATACCGGACATGGTCGCCGCGAACGAAGATCCGACCGAACCTCTGGAGCCTACCAGATAACCGTCCTCGTTGGACTTCCACACCAGTTTCTGTGCAATGATATACATTACGGCATAGCCGTTGGAAATGATGGAATTAAGCTCACGGTCCAATCGCTCCTTCACGATGGACGGAAGCTCCTCGCCGTACATGCTGTGCGCCTTGGTGTAGCAGATGTCACGCAGCATCTGATCGGAATTCTCAATGACCGGTGGACACTTGTCCGGGCGCACCGGTGCGATCTTCTCACACATATCGGCAATCTTGCCGGGATTCGTGATGACAACCTCCTCCGCCTTGGTGCTTCCGAGATACTCGAACTCCTTTAACATCTCCTCCGTTGTCCGAAGGAACAGCGGTGCCTGGTCATCGGCATCCTTAAATCCCTTGCCCGCCATGATGATACGGCGGTATACCTCATCCTCCGGATCAAGGAAATGCACGTCGCAGGTGGCGACCACCAGCTTGTTGAATGTCTCGCCCAGCTTTACAATCCGCCGGTTGATATCCTGCAGTTCCTCGACAGAGTTGATGGCGCTCTTCTCATCCCGCAGCATGAAACTGTTGTTGCCGATCGGCTGAATCTCCAGATAGTCGTAAAACTTCACGAGACGGATGATCTCCTCCTCCGGTCTGCCGTCTAAAATCGCACGGTAGAGTTCGCCTGCCTCACAGGCAGATCCGAGCAGCAGTCCCTCTCTGTACTTTACAAATTCGCTCTTTGGCACACGCGGTGTCTTGTGAAAATAAGTCAGGTGCGACATGGAGACCAGACGGTAGAGATTGATGCGTCCGATATCGTTTGTCGCCAGTATGATCGCGTGATGGCTCTTTAACTTTTTCACAAGTTCCGGCGACGTCGCGCCCATCTGGTTCACATCGTCTAACGTCTCCATGCCGCGTTCATGAAGCATCTCGATAAACTTGACAAAAATCTCCGCCGTACATGCCGCGTCATCGACCGCCCGGTGATGGTGATCCAGCGATACACCGACCGCCTTTGCCACGGTATCCAGCTTGAAACGGTTTAACTGCGGCAGCAGGATTCTCGCCAGCGCCACGGTATCTGCGATGGTAAAATCAAACGGCAGTCCCATGCGCTCGCAGTTCTTGCGGATGAATCCAGTATCGAACTCTGCATTGTGTGCCACCATGACGGTTCCCTCGCAGAACTTCATGAATTCGGGCAGGATCTCCTCAATCCTGGGCGCATCGAGCACCATGTCATCCTTGATGGACGTCAGCTGCTCAATATTATACGGGATCGGCACCTCCGGATTGACGAAGGTCGAAAAACGCTCCGTGATAGCTCCGTCCACCACCTTGACGGCACCGATCTCAATGATCTTATTCTTATCCGGCGAAAGTCCGGTTGTCTCCAGGTCAAATACGACATAGCTGTCATTTAAGCTCTGTCCTTTTGAGTCAACGATAATATCCTTCAGATCATCCACCAGATACGCCTCCACGCCGTAGATGATCTTAAAATCCGAATCCGGCGGAACCGCATGGTTCGCGTCAGGGAAAGCCTGTACATCGCCGTGGTCCGTGATGGCGATCGCCTTGTGTCCCCACTTCATGGCGCGTTTTACAATATCCTTGACATCCGAGACGCCATCCATATCGCTCATCTTCGTATGGCAGTGCAACTCCACGCGCTTCTCCGGGCTGGTGTCTGCACGTGTGGACGTAAAATCCGCAATCTTTTTGATGCCGACCACAGAACCGATCGTAAGCTCACTGTCGAACTTGTCGATCGTCGTCACACCCTTGATCTTTAAAAACGCTCCCTTTGCGAGTCCTCCGTCAAGCAGTTCCTGCAGCTGATCGTTTCTGGTAAAGATTTTTAACACAATCGAATCGGTAAAATCCGTCACGGACATAATCACGATCGTCTTCTCATTCCGGATCTCCCTGGTCTCTAACGTCATGACCTGGCAGCGGATCGTCACCTCTCCCATCTCTCCCACAATCTTCTCGATCGCGATCGGTTCATCTTCAAAATCACGCCCGTAGATCACATCCGGATTGTCCGACTTTTTAAAGCCGCCACCCTCGAATCTGCGCTTGAATTCCTTCTTCCCTTTTTCGCCATTTCCTGCAGTTTTTCCTGCATGTTCCGCAGGTTTTGCAGCATTTTTTGCAGAAGAAACGGTATTTGTGGTGGCATTGCCGCCTGTACCACCAGATGTTGTTGTGCCATCGGAAACCGCCTCGGCACCGCCTTCTGTGACCGCCGGCACACTCTCCCCGTCGTCATTGCGGATATGCACCTTTTTCATGATGTTTTTGATCTCAAACTGAATCTGCAGATCACTGTTTTTCTTATATTTGCTCTCCTTCGGCTCCTCATAGGCAAGCTCCACCGCCAGATCGAGTCCGCAGCGCTCACAGATCACCTTCTCTAAAAACTCCACGATCTCATGGGAACGTGTCTGTGCGATAATCGTGTTCTCCAGCGTGAGCAGCATGTGGCTTTCGCTCGTAAACTCCATCTTCGCCGTCCGAAGAAGATTGTATTCCATCAGGCTGTAATCTTTCAGTTCTTCTAAAATGCTGTCGCGGTACAGATCAAGCAGCTTTTCCGGCGTATACTGTTCCGAGAGATGATACTTTTCAATGACCTTGACCTGCATCATCCTGCCCTTAAAAATCTGTTGTGCAATGGCAGATTCCAACTGGCGGATATCTTTTTTGTGAATCAGACGCGTGCTGCTTAAATAGACGCGCAGATGATCGCGCTCATGATTCATGCCCACCTTCGTTACTTCCGTCTCCGTCAGCAGATTTTTCATGTCGCCTTCTACCTGCAGTGATGGAAATACATCAAAAAACCGTTTTGCCATGCCCTTTTCTCACTTCTTCCTCAGTCTGTTCTACTTCTGCTGCTCATTCCAGTGCAGCAGCTCATAGCGCAATGCCTCAAGCAGTTCGCCCTCCGGCACCTTTTTATACACTTCCCCGTTCTTGATCAAGAGTCCCTCTCCGATTCCTCCGGCAATACCGATATCCGCTTCCTTTGCCTCACCCGGTCCGTTGACAACGCAGCCCATAACCGCCACCTTGATGTCTAACGGGATGTCTGCCACCATATTTTCCACCTGGTTGGCAAGCCCGATCAGATCGATTCTGGTTCTGCCGCAGGTCGGACAGGACACGACCTCCACACCGCCTTTGCGCAGCCCTAAGGTACGCAGAATCAGCTTCGCGGACTTGATCTCCTCCAACGGGTCTCCCGTGAGCGATACGCGGATTGTATCACCGATTCCCTGATGCAGAATGAGTCCCAGTCCGATCGAAGATTTGATATTGCCGCTGATGATGGTGCCGGACTCCGTGATACCGACATGCAGCGGATGATCCGTCTGTGTCGCAATCAGCTCGTGTGCCTTCACGCACATCATCACATCGGAGGATTTGATGCTGATGACCAAATTGTCATACCCCATATCCTCGATCAGATGTACTTTATCGAGGGCGCTCTCGACAATCCCCTCCGCCGTCACACCGTGATATTTTTCCACAAGATCTTTTTCCAGAGATCCACTGTTGACGCCGACACGGATCGGAATCCCGCGCTCTTTTGCGGCATCCACCACTGCGCGCACACGCTCTGTACTTCCAATATTTCCCGGATTGATGCGGATCTTATCCGCACCGTGCTCGATCGCGGCAAGCGCCAGGCGGTAATCAAAATGAATATCTGCCACAACGGGAATGCTCACCTGCTTTTTGATCTCGGTCAATGCCTCCGCCGCCTCCATAGTCGGCACGGCGCAGCGGATAATATCACATCCGGCAGCGGTAAGCGCCTGAATCTGCGCCACAGTTGCAACCACATCCTCCGTCTTTGTATTTGTCATGGACTGGATCAGGATCGGATTGCCTCCGCCGATCACCCGGTCGCCAATTTTCACTACTTTTGTCATCTTTTTGCCTTTCTATCCGAACAGCTTGCGGATATCGTTAAAAAATGTAAAGAACATGAGTGCAAACAACAGCATCATGCCAATAAAATGCACCATGCCTTCCTTGTCGGGATCGACACGCTTTCCGCGGATCACCTCGACAATCAGAAACAATAGTCTGCCTCCGTCCAGCGCCGGAAGCGGCAGCAGATTCATCACACCGAGGTTCGCCGATAAGAAGATCGTAATATAAAGCATCTGCAAAAATACCATATAATAGCCGTACGTCACGCTCTGCTCATAGCTGTCCCCGATCATATTGACGATCCCGACCGGACCGCTCATGTCATTGACGCTCACCTTTCCGCCCACCAGAGACTTCAGGCTGTCAATCGTCACCCGGATCCAGTATTCCACCTCATATACGCTGTATTTTAAATTGGAAAGCACAGAACCTTTCGTCTTTTGCGCGCTTCCCTGAAAGCCGTACATATAATAGCCGTATTCTTCGTTATATTTGGGCGTGAGCACCGTCTGATAGCGTTCTCCGTCCCGCTCATAGGTCACTGTGACCGCGTCCCCGGAATGAAACTGTGTGTAGGCGCTGATGTCCCGGAAAAAATGTATCCGGGTGTGATCAATCTTTAAGATTGTATCTCCCGCCTGCATTCCCGCCTCCTCGGCCGGATATCCCTCCGTCACTCCGGCGAGCACCGGCAGATCATAGCCGATATTGCATAACAGAATAAAAGCAAAGACAAACGCCATCAGGAAATTGAATACCGGCCCGGCAATCACCACACTGATGCGCGCCCAGACTGATTTTTTCCCGAACGCCCTGCCGTCCTCGCTCTCCGTATCCTCTCCCTCCATCATGCACGCTCCACCGATCGGGAACAGATGCAGGGAGTATGTCGTCTCTCCCTTTGTGATGCCAAACACTTTCGGTCCCAGCCCGAGACAGAATTCATTCACCCGGATTCCGTTTGCCTTCGCCAGAAGGAAATGCCCCAGTTCATGAAAAATAATAATCAGACTGAATATCAGAATTGCGATAATAATCTTCATGCAAAAACCTTTCCCCATTTGCCTGCAATGTGTTCATATGCGGCTGCCTCCGTCTCCAGGATCTCATCAACCGTCGGATTGGCAATAAAATCAGCTGCCTCCATACACGATTCAATCATCTCCGGGATCTGCTGATAGGCAATTTTTCGATCCAGGAAAAGCGCTACCGCCTTTTCATTCGCCGCATTAAATGCCGTCGGAATATTGCCGCCGCGGCGCATCGCCTGATAGGCTAACGCAAGACCGCGGAACGTCTCCGTGTCCGGTCTCTCAAACGTCAGCTGTCCCAATGCAAACAGATCCAGTCTGTCGCCCGAGAGCGGTCTGCGCTTCGGATAATAGAGCGCATACTGGATCGGCAGACGCATATCCGGTGTGCCGAGCTGCGCAATGACTGCGCCGTCCTCATACTGCACCGCGGAGTGGATCACACTCTGCGGATGGACAACCACCTCAATCTGCTCCAGCTCCACATCAAACAGCCACTTTGCCTCCATGACTTCCAGGCCTTTATTGACAAGCGTTGACGAATCGATCGTGATCTTGCGTCCCATTGTCCAGTTCGGATGACGCAGCGCATCCCCCACCTGAATGTGCGCCAGATCTTCCGGCTTTTTCCCGCGGAACGGTCCGCCGGACGCCGTGAGAAGAATCTTCGCAATGCGGTTCCCGTTTTCTCCCTGCAGCGACTGGAAAATAGCACTGTGCTCGCTGTCGACCGGCAGAATCGGCACGCCGCATTTTTTTGCCAGCGGCATAATGATATGACCTGCCGTCACAAGCGTCTCCTTGTTCGCAAGTGCAATCTTTTTCCCCGCTTCAATGGCTGCAATCGTCGGTCTTATGCCGAGCATCCCGACAATCGCCGTCACAAGGATCTCACTCTCCGGCTGTACCGCCACCTCCAGAAGTCCATCCATGCCGGACACCACGCGGATATTCAGATCCTTCGTGCGATCGCGCAGTTCTTTGGCGGCGTCCTTCTGAAAAACGCATACCAGCAGCGGATGAAACTCTCTCATCTGCTCTTCCAGCTTTTTGATGTTGCTTCCGGCCGCAATCGCCGTCACCTGTATGTCGCCCTGCTCCCGCACAATATCTAACGTCTGTGTCCCAATGGAGCCTGTCGATCCCAAAATAGCTATCTTCATCATAGGTCTCTCCCAAAATTACAATACAATCAAATTAGCGGCAAGGAAATAGATGAGCGGCGCCGTAAAAATGACGCTGTCGAAACGATCCAGGATACCGCCGTGTCCCGGAATGAGTTTTCCATAATCCTTGATGCCGTAATTACGCTTGATGGCGGAAGCTGTCAGATCTCCCACCATGGATACCAGTGCGCCCGCCGCACTGATGGCTGCCATAATCCAGACATGTGACATCTCACTTCCCATCGCCCCGCGAAATACCATGCCGTAAATCACGGTGAGAAGCGCAGCTCCGATCACACCACCCACGGCGCCCTCCACGGACTTTTTCGGACTCAGCTTCGGCGTCATCTTATGCTTCCCGATCAGCATGCCGACACAGTACGCGCAGGTGTCGCATCCCCAGGAACACAGAAAAATAAGCCACACAATGTAGGTTCCGGCGCTAAGCATTCTGGTCTGGTACACGTAGGACAACATCACTGCCACATAGAACACGCCGAAAAATGCGGCGAGCAGCTGCTCCGTCTGATACTTCGGGTAAGTGAACACATACACGAACATCAATACGATCAGAAGCCCTAAAACCAGCATCATCAGACCCGGCAGAAAGCCGAAGCGCAGATTCGCATAGTAGACCGCCGCAGCCGCATACCCGACAATGCCCGGTGCAGACTTCTCAATATGAAAAATCCGGTATAATTCAAACATCCCGATCCAGGAAATCAGCAACGTGGACACCAGCAGCACATCCCCGCCGGTAATAATCAATACCAATGCGGCAATCACAAGAACGATTCCGCTCAATAATCTCGTCTTAAACATATCTCCTCCATCCGGCAGTCCTTCCTATTTCTTGTCTGTCAAACCGCCAAATCTTCTGTCTCTTTTATTATACGCTTCAATGGCACGCTCTAATTCCTCTTTGTGAAAATCCGGCCACGGCACATCGGTAAAGTAAAATTCACTGTACGCCAGCTGCCAGAGCAGGAAATTGGACAACCTGAGTTCCCCGCTCGTGCGGATTAAAAGATCCGGATCCGGAATGCCTGCGGTATCCAGATACTCCTCAAACACACTTTCCGTGATCTCTTCCGGCTTTCTCTTCCCCGCCGCAACATCTTCGCTCATACGGCGCATTGCGCGTGTCATCTCGTCGCGGCTGCCGTAATTGATGGCAATCTGAAGATTCAAGCCGTCATTTTTTGCGGAGGCAGCCTCCAGTTCACGGATGCGCTCCTGAAAGCGCTCACTGAGTCTCGTCGTATCGCCGATCACGCGCACGCGCATATTGTTTTTGTCTGCTGTCTTAATGCAGTTCTTCAGATAGCTTTCCAAAAGCTTCATCAGCGCTTCCACTTCGCCCTCCGGGCGGTTCCAGTTTTCCGTCGAAAATGCGTACATGGTAACATACTTTACACCGAGATCATGTGCCGCCTGGCATACCGTCTCGACATTCCTGGCTCCCGCTGTGTGTCCGTAATTCCGGGGCATTCCCTTTGCCTTTGCCCATCTTCCGTTTCCATCCAGTATGATCGCTATATGCTGTGGAATCTTTCTTCCCGTCTCCATACCTGTGCTTCTCCCTCGTATCTGTACTGAAGTATCAACTATACAAAATAACGGAAAAGATACAGATGTATGCCTCCATAAACACCTGTATCTCCTCTCGTTTCAAATCTATCCAAACTATACGGTAAGGATTTCCTTTGTCTTTGCCTCAACGGCACGATCCACATCTGCGATGTACTTATCGGTCATCTTCTGTGCCTGATCTTCCAGCTGCTTGATCTCATCCTCGGAGACATCCTCCTTGGCAAGCTTTTTAAAGGAATCATTGGCATCACGGCGGATATTGCGGATTGCAACCTTCGCATTTTCGCCCTTTTTCTTTACATCCTTTGCAAGTTCCTTACGTCTCTCCTCGGTAAGCTCCGGGAACAGAAGACGGACTGTCTTTCCATCATTCGTAGGATTGATTCCAAGATCGG
>ERZ810286.620-NODE-620-length-10511-cov-7.18363_pt1 | contig 10511 bp, 5 predicted proteins | sample MGYA00520485_ERZ810286 | MGnify/ENA primary metagenome ERZ810286 (study PRJEB31588, sample SAMN03399887) | human gut metagenome | study: EMG produced TPA metagenomics assembly of the PRJNA231909 data set (A prospective, longitudinal analysis of the...
CACATTTTTCCTCTCTGTCTATATTTATTCAAATTTTCATTTTATTATAATGTATTTTCTATATTTTGTAAACCCTTGTTCTGCTGTCATATCCATTTGTCCTTCGTAGTGATTCTATGGCTGCATTTTCAATAATTTTACCGTATAAATCACATTCCGGCGGAAAAACTTTTATTATTAATTGTAATCGGCAAATTTGTTTGTTATAATCTTTAACGTGTATTTTAACTTCGCAGCAAAACAAGGAGGCAAATTCCTCTGCTCCTGCTTAGGGCAGTCGCATTTTGCTTCGCAAAACAAGGAGGAATGAATATGTGTGGATTTGCAGGGTTCACCGGGTATCTTGAAAACGGTGAAGAAGTTCTCACAAATATGATGAATAAAATTATTCACCGCGGTCCGGACAGTGCCGGACAGCATATTGACGGGAAAGCGTATATGGGCTTTCGACGTCTTTCTATTATCGACCTCGATAACGGCAGCCAGCCGATGTATAATGAAGATAGAAAAATTGTCATTACATTTAATGGCGAAATTTACAACCATCAGGATTTAAGAAAAGATTTAATCGAAAAGGGACATACCTTTGCCAATAATTCCGATACAGAAGTATTGATTCACGCTTATGAAGAATACGGCGAAGATATGCTTTCCAAGTTAAGAGGTATGTTTGCCTTTGTAATCTGGGACAGTGAAAAGGAAACGATTTTTGCGGCAAGGGATTTCTTTGGCATTAAGCCGTTTTACTATGCCGTTGTTGACGGAAATCTGGTGTATGCTTCTGAAATTAAAAGTATTCTGGAATATCCGGGCTACAAAAAAGCAGTCAATGAAACTGCACTGGAAAATTACCTGACTTTCCAGTATTCCGTACTGGAAGAAACATTTTTCAAGGGCATTTATAAGCTGATGCCGTCCCACTGCTTAACATTCCATAACGGTGAGTTAAACATTAAGCGTTACTGGGAACCTGTTTTTGAAGCAGATGAGTCCGTTTCTTTAGATGACTGGGTTGAGCGTATCGACAATGCAATGCACGATTCCGTGGAACACCACAAAATCAGTGATGTTGAGGTCGGCTCTTTCCTTTCAAGCGGTGTGGATTCCAGCTATGTTGCCGCAACTTTTAACGGGGATAAGACTTTCACGGTTGGCTTTGACTATGAAAAATATAATGAAATTGACTACGCAAAGGCACTTTCCGAAAAAATTAAAATTGACAATTATTCCAAGCTGGTTTCCAGTGAAGAATACTGGGCTGCGATTCCAAAAATCCAGTACCATATGGACGAGCCTTTGGCAGACCCGGCTGCGATTGCCCTCTACTTTGTAAGCCAGACGGCTTCTAAGCACGTAAAGGTTGCACTCTCCGGCGAAGGTGCCGATGAATTTTTCGGCGGCTATAATATTTACAGAGAACCGCATGACCTTGCAGGCTTCCAGAAACTTCCTTATGTTTTACGAAAAGGACTGGCTTCCTGTGCTTCTGCACTGCCGTTCCGTTTTAAGGGAAAGAATTTCCTGATTCGTGCAAGCAAACCGGTGGAAGAACGTTTTATCGGAAATGCATTTATGTTTAACGAAAAGGAACGCAGCCGCGTTTTAAAAAATCCAACCGGAAAGTACAATCATACGGAGCTGACAAAACCGTTTTACGATAAGGTTAAAAATCAGGATGATGTCACAAAAATGCAGTACATTGATATTAACTTCTGGCTGATTGGCGATATTTTATTAAAAGCCGACAAGATGAGTATGGCACACTCCTTAGAGGTCCGTGTTCCATTCCTTGACAGGGAAGTTTTTGATGTTGCACGACATATCCCGACAAAGTATAAAGTCAATAAACAGAATACAAAGTATGCAATGCGTATGGCTGCGCACCGCTATCTGCCGGATATGGTCGCAGAAAAGAAAAAACTTGGCTTCCCGGTACCAATCCGTATCTGGCTGCGTGATGAAAAGTATTATAACGTAATTAAAAAAGCGTTCCACAGTGAAGCTGCCAACAAGTATTTTAATACCGATGTTTTAATGCAGTATCTTGATGAACATAAGGAGGGCAAAGCTGACAATTCAAGAAAGATTTGGACAGTTTATATGTTCCTTGTATGGTATGAAGACTTCTTCGGAGATACAAAGCAGGCCGCATAAACGTGCGCTGCAAGACGCACAGGAAAGGGCGGGTGAAAAACGAAAGTTTTTTCACCCGCCCTTTTAGCTTTATGATATTACAAGTCCGTTTCTTATGGTGTACTGCCGTCCATCTGCAAAAAATGTACCGCTATAACCAAAATCAATCGTTCCTCTGTTAAAGTACCACTGACCGTACTCGTTGCTGCCAATTCCGGTGTATGCAAAATCAATTACACCATTGTTAAAATACCACCAGCCATACTCGTTTACTGCCATTCCTGTATATACAAAATCAATTGCGCCATCTTTAAAGTACCACCAGCCGTAATCATTCACTGCCATTCCCGTATAATCTGTCAGCACCTGCCCATTCTGGACATAGAGCCATCTGTCATCCGGTATCAGCATTCCCGTAAATCCGAAGTTTAACTGTCCGTTTGTATAGAACCATGTTCCATATTCATTATCCGCAAGTCCGTTAAATGTCAGATTCAGCTGCCCGTTATTAAAATACCACCAGCCATACTCATTGCATGCCATACCCGTATAACTAAAATCCAGCTGTCCGTCTTTAAAATACCACCAACCGTATTCATTCACTGCCATTCCCGTATAATCTGTCAGCACCTGTCCATTCCGGACATAGAGCCATCTGTCATCCGGTATCAGCATTCCCGTAAATCCGAAGTTTAACTGTCCGTTTGTATAGAACCATGTTCCATATTCATTATTCGCAAGTCCGTAAAATGTCAGATCCAGCTGCCCGTTATTAAAATACCACCAGCCGTATTCGTTACACGCCATACCTGTGTATGTAAAATTAACATCACCATTCTGAATGTACCACCAGCCGTACTCATTGCATGCCATGCCGCAATAGTCTGCAGCAATCACATCATTTGCATAATAGTGCCATACACCCTCTGCATCCTGACGCATTTCATAGACAACTTTTTCCTCTGTGTCAGGCTTTGTCGGTTCTGTGTCCGGTTTCTGCGTTGGCGTTTCCGTCGGCTGTTCAGATGGCTTTGTCACCTCTGTCGTACTTTCTGTTGGTTTTGTTGCTTCTGTTGTGGCTTCCGTCGGCTTCTGTGTCGGCTTTGGCGCTTCTGTCGTAGCTTCCGTCGTACTTTCCGTTGGCTTTGGTGTCGGTTTTGGCGCTTCTGTCGTAGCTTCCGTTGTACTTTCCGTTGGCTTTGGTGTCGGCTTTGGCGCTTCTGTCGTGGCTTCCGTCGTACTTTCCGTTGGCTTCTGCGTCGGCTTTGTCGCTTCTGTTGTAGCTTCCGTTGTACTTTCCGTCGGCTTTGGCGCTGCCTGCGTTATTACAAGTGTATGCTCTGCCGTATGTGTTCCTGCTTTTGCGGTAATTGTAACCGTTCCTTTTGAAAGTGCCGTGACAAGACCGTTTTGATCAACTGCTGCAATATTGGTATCCGAGCTTGTCCACACAACAGTTGTATCATCTGTTGTATCCTGCGGAAGAATGACAACCGATAATGCCGCTTTATCTCCGGCTTTAAGTTCTCCTGTTCCTGTAATCTTTATATCTGTAATCGGTTTCTTTACTGTAACCGTACAGCTGTCCTGCATTTTTCCGTCTTCTGTTTCAACTGTAATCACCGCACTTCCGGCACCTTTGGCTGTAACCACACCTTCCTGTGACACTTCTGCCACACCACTGTCCGAAGATGTCCAAATTACATTTTTATTGGCAGCATTTTCAGGCAGCACCTCTGCCGTAAGCTGCTCACTCTGCTGCCAGTTCAGTTCCAATGCATGCTTATTTAACTTCACCGCCGTTACTGCTGTGTCCGGTTCTGCAACGTTATTTGTAAATGCCTTAATTCTGAAGTTTGTATTATTAGTATTTCCATAGTCGCTCCAGCCATAATATTCATTCAGATAAATATAACTCTGATGCGGCTGTGCAGCACAATTGGCCTGAATTCCGTTTAATGTTCTGGCACAGTCATAATAAAGCATAACTGACTGACCGCCCGAACCGGCAAATGCTGCTACTACTGAAAATATCTCTCCCTGATTTACTGTTACCGGTTCGTCAAACGCAACCGTCTTTAAAAGATTATCCTTGTCGCCGCTTGAAAAAGAGCCGCTTTTTTGTGCTTTTAACTCGCCGCTTTCAGGATTGTCCACATCTGTAAGACCGGTGTAAATACTGACGGTATAATCCATCTGTTTTGCCATAACCTCAAAAGATGCTGCCGCAATCTGCTCTGTGCCATTCTCATTGGCTTTTGCGGTAAATACATTTGCCGCCTTAAACTGCTGCTTTCCTGTCATCATTGCAAATGCACTTCCGTCATATTGATAATTATTATCATAATTATCCGCAGGTTCTGCTTCAAATGCCACTGCTGAACCGGAAAGACTTTGATCATAATATGAAATATAAAAATATCCGTCCTCGCCAAAATCACTTCCCCAGCTGTTACGGACTATCCATGCTCCATTTCCCTCCGGTGCTGTCGGGAAATTCTGTGCCGGATAATCATCATCCCAGCCTACAACAGTGACTGCATGGTTGGTTGTCTGTTCGTCATAACAATAATATCCAGCTGTATCTGCATTATAATACTGATTGCTGGCAAACCCTGAATATGTATATGCATAATAACTGATTCCGACTGCACCATAATCCATCACAGCCTGTTTTACATCCTCCATATTCTGCAAATTATAACTTCTATAATTCTGTAAATGCGCCACATCTGCATAAGCAAGTTCATCCGAAAGTCCTGTATCCAGTACATCGGCTGCCGTTTCATACGGTGCGCTTTCCTCACGTGCCGCTGAAAGCCAGTCTGACAGCGTATTAACCGCCATCTCATAATTTCCGCCACGCATCAGATAATTTATATCTGTATCCGTATACACGTAATCATCACCTGTCAGTCCGCCCAGCTTATCCTTCACAGAATGCGTTGCAAAATAAATCAGTTGCAATTCCGACAAATCCGTTTCCCCGTAACCTTTTTTCATCAGATTGATTTCCATGCATGCAATCGTTGAAAATGCCCAGCATGTTCCATAACCTCCCTGATTTCTGACCGCCGGCAGCTGCTGCGTCCGGTATTGTCCCGGTAATTGTTCTGCTGCTGATTTTAACAGTCCTTCTGTATCCTCTTTTTGTACTTCCTGCCTTTTTTCAGAAAAGCTGTCCGAAATATAACCTGTCTGTGCAATGCCGTCTTCCAGCCTGCTTTGCTCTGTTATTACATCTGCCGGTACCGCGGTCTGCTGTATGTTTTGCGCAAATGCGGGACTTTCCGATGTAACCAGAAGTGCTGCACTTAATACCGCAGCGGCGGCTTTTCTGATACATTTTTTCATATGACCTCTCATCGCTTGTCCTCCTTACATCTTTGTTTTCTTCCGCAAAAGTAAAAAAATCTACAAATGATTCTTAACAATTGCCTATGCATTTATAGCATATCCATTATTTACTATATATTGCTGTACATTTTCATTATACACACCCATACCGTCAAATGCAATCATTTCATGCACGCCACAATATTTTCCATAGAAAGTATTCTGTCGGCATAATCTGCCATCTGCCTGTCATGCGTAACCATGACAATCGTCTGTCCGTACCGCATAGACGCTCTTGATAAAATCGCCGCCACACTTTCTGCATTTTCTGCATCTAAATTTCCGGTCGGTTCATCGGCAAAAAGCACCGCCGGTCTTGTAACCAGCGCCCTTGCAATTGCCACACGCTGTTTTTGTCCGCCGGACATTTCATCGGGATACCGCTCCCTGCAGTCCGTAATTCCCAGTTCTTCAAAGAGCCGCTCCAGCTGCTCCTTATCCACTGCCCGGTGTGCAATCTTTAGCGGAAGCAGTACATTTTCATATGCCGTATATTCCGGAAAAAGACTGTAGTCCTGATAAATAAACCCGATTTTTTCCTGCCGGAACTGTGCCAGCTTTTTCCCCTTCAGCCCCGAAATTTCTTCACCTTCCACATAAACCTTTCCTTCATCCGGTTTATCAAAACTCGCCAGTATCCGAAGCAAGGTAGACTTTCCTGAACCGCTTCTTCCGACAACCGCCACAAATTCTCCACGCTCTACCGAAAAACTGCACCGGTTTAGTGCCTTTACGACAACACGCCCCGCCTGATAGGTCTTTGAAATATTTTCTGCCCGTAAAATTTCTCCCATAATTTCCTCTTTTCCGCAGGTACTAGATTTTACCCTGCTTTAATGCAAACTGCGGCAGTACCACCCTGAAAACCGCGCCCTGCCCGTCTTGTCTGTTATATGCCTGTATCGTCCCGCTGTGTGCTTCAACCACAAGCCTGGAAAGATTCAAGCCGATACCTGTCTGAAACGATGCGTAATCTCCCTGCGTTTCAAACCTGTCAAATAAATGTGCCGTGTCGCCGTCCGCAAATCCGTTTCCGTTATCCACTACCTTAATAACACACTTATCCGCATGCACCACGGCAACTATTTTTACCTCCGGCTGTTCTTGCATCTGTTGTGCTGCCCGTGCCGCACGGCAGGCATTTTCCACAAGATTAATCAATGCTTCCGTAATCCACTGTCCGTCTGCATAAATCTGTGTGTCCTTATCCTCACAGTCAAAGGTCAGTTTACAGTCTGTCTGTACTGCCTGTCTGACATTTTCAAACAGACCTGAAATGCTGACCGGCTCTTTTATAAAACGCACCTTTCCGGCTTCAATGCGGCTGATTGTAAGTAACTGACGGATAAATTCCTTGATTCTTTCCACATGTAAAAAGCACTGCGCAATGTCATTTTGTATCGTCTGTTCCTGCGGAATTTCTTCCCGGATAACATCAAGTAACAGACTTAATCCCGCAAGCGGTGTCTTAATCTGGTGTGCGATATTTTCTGTTAATTTCTGTACTTGTTCTTCTTTTCTTTTGGTATACCGCAGTGCTGCTTCCAATTCCTCACGGCATTTTTTTATCTGCACTTTATCACTTTCCAACAGCGCATAAACGTCACTGCCGCCAATCTTTTTTACATACCGCCATGAAAGAAGCCCCATAACAGCCAGTATAACAATACCTGCAAGCAGAAATCCCTTTCCGCCCGCATACCATGTCAGCCACAAAATTCCCTGTTCCGTGTAACCGCTTTCATAAACCGCCGATGCCGCAGAAATGAGATTTTCATAATTTATCTTTGCCATAAACATATGATTGGTGACTAATATGCCAGCGGACGGATTGCTTTGATAGACCGCGCCAATCACCGCCTGACATTTTAATTCATAAAACACCGCCATTCCCGCAAAGCTTAAAAGCCATACTACAAGCCATGTCAGATTCATGACTGCCGCACGCTTTCTGACTTCATTTTTACCAAATTGATTTTTCGTCCGTCCCGCCGCTTTCTTCTTCACTGATTACACACCTCAAATTCCACCGGTAGCCATATCCCCGGATTGTTTCTATATATTGTTGTTTTCCCTCTGTATACATGCCCAGTTTATTTTTTAACCGGCTCACCGAAACAGTTAGTGTATTATCTTCTACAAAGTTTCCGTGTCCGTCCCACAGCTTTTCTAAGAACTGTCCTCTTTTAATAATAATTTCGGGATTTCTTAAAAAAATTTCTAACAGCTGTGCTTCTAACGGTGTCAGCTTTAACAGCTGTCCGTCCTTAAATATTTCCGCTCTTTCAAAATCCGCCCTGATATCGCCGCTGGCTAAAATTTTCCGCCGGTTGTATCCCTGCGGCAGCGTGGACAAATCCGCTGCGGATATTTTTGATACTTCCGGTATAACCTGTACTGTCAGTCTGCGCAGGTTTGCATGAATCCTTGAAATCAGCTCCGCGACCCGAAACGGCTTTGTAATATAATCATCTCCGCCGATATCCAGTCCCTTTGTGATACTTTCCTCGTCATCACATGAAGTCAGAAACATCACAATCGCCTGTGAAATTTTCCGGATTTCATGACAGATATCAAACCCATTGCCGTCCGGCAGCCACACATCCAGCAGATAAATGTCATACTGCTGCCCGCTCTTTATCTGCTCCACCGCCTGCTGTTTATTTTCAACTGCCTGTACCAAAAAATTTCTGTTCTGTAACAGCCGTACCAGACTATCCTTTAATGAAATGTCATCTTCTACGACAAGTATTTTTATTTTTGTATCCTGTTCCATTTATCTGCTCCTGTCTGACTGCTTTTCCCTATTCTGACATAAATCAGCGCCGTTAGCAACAATCCTGTACCGGCAACTGCCGCAGCAATTCCCGCGGTCTGTAAGCTTCCAAGCGCCGGTCCACCCTGCACTGTCCCTGCTGCATAAAACAAAATGCCTGCCATGACGGCCCCCGGCACCGTTGCCAGACTACAGTTTTGCATTTCATCTGTATAAATGGCACTCCGCTCCATTCCAAGTTCCATTAAAAGACGCATCCTCTTTTTCTGCTCCTGCAGATAAAACAGACTCCATACCACCAGAATCAATCCATACAGTAAAAGAATCCCGGCGATTGTAATACCATAGAAAAACAATTGATTGAGATATTGTATCCTGTACACGTTGTTTTCTTCAAAATGGCTCGCATAAGAATAGCCGTAGGAATCCAGATATGCTCTTAACACCTCATCTGTTGCCTGATACAATGCCGATAATCCGTAGGATACCGTCATCACATTCTGACCTAAATCCCGATACTGCTCCGGGTCATATTCTTTTTCCATGACCGTACACATTCTTTTAGCAGACAACTGATAACGATTATAAACGACACTTTCCGGCATAATCCAGTATTCCTGTGCATTCATTTCCTTTAATATAGGAAACTTCTCATAAAATGCCGTTTCGTTTTCTTCATCCAGATAGACAACTGCTGCCACTGTCACCGGATTTTCTGATTTATATATATTTTTACCGGCACGGTATCTATATAAAATTTTTCCCTGTAACGTTTCCGGAAGTTCCTGAATTTCCTGTCTGATTTCATCTTCCTGCTTGTCATCCATATCTGACAGGATTTCTTCTGCCGCATCAAACTCTGCTGTTGAAAAACGCATTTTCTGCATATAATCCGCGTATTCCTGATACAATTCCGATACAGCATAACTTGAGTGGTTATTATTCATCCAATAAAAGTAGTCCAAAGATGACGATAGTGTATCACCTGCCTTACAGGTGTCCACATATTCCCCGGCAGCCCCTTTCTGAATCACCAGTACAGCCTGCTCTCCACGTTCAAAGGCTTCATAATCTCTGTATTCTTCATCGATATAATCTTCCAGCTCCTCATAAACTGCCCTGTTTTCCGCCACATAATAATCCAGACTGCGCGTTCCGTTAAATTTACTAAAAACAAAATGTGTCATTGTACGTGTTCCGCTGTATGCCGGCATTTCATACTTCATAACACCCTTGTTTAAAAAATTTTCCAGACCGTTTTCTTCGATGTACTGCTTATAAAATTCAGTATCATTTTTAGTCTTATAATACAGAACCATCCAGTTCTGCACCAATGCGGTATCTGTTTTGTCAATTCCGGACATCTGTCCGATATATGCCGTCAGTGACTGCGGCAGGCCATGAATTACACGCATTTTCCCCGTATCATATTTGTAATCCATCATTACCTTCTCCCCGTCCAGTACCGTCTCGGAAGATGTTGTGCCGCTGCTTTCACTTGCTGTATCTGAATTTCCTTCATCGATAATACCGTCCGGTGTAATTATTAAATCCGGCTGTCTTTTTTCATGGGTGTATGCTTTCTGTACCGCCGACATTTTTTGTGTGCAGACAAGCACCGCAAGCACAACAATACCCGTAAATCCCGCTTTTATAACATGCTGTCCGTACCGCATTGTCCACACGGACAGCTTCTTTTTCTGCTTTTCCCTGTCCACTCTTTGCGCCGCATACAGTCCCCACAAAGCCGTTATCACACAAAAAACCGCCGTCCATGCCGCCACACTGCCAAAGGCAGTCAGCGTAAGCTGTGCCTGTGCATTCTGCCGCTGTAACAAAATCCACAGAATCAGCCACACGATTCCAATGCCTGCTGCCGTTCCGACAACCGCCGCCGGTACAATCAACACACACAGTTCTGTAAGCTGGTACCATGCCCGGCAAAAACGTGTCATGCCCATTCTCTCAAACTGCCGGTAAGCTGTTCTGCGCTCCCGCTGATATGTCCACAAAACTGCCGCCGTAACAAAAATTCCCGCTGCCAGTGCGAAACAGCCCGCATAGAAACTCATTTTCCCGAAATCCGTTTCATGACTGTCATATGTCTTACTGTTATAAATCAATTTTGTATCTGCGGTTGATGCCTTATACATGCCCTGATATATCTGCCTGTAATCCGCTGTATGGATATCTTCATTAAGTGCGT
>ERZ810286.632-NODE-632-length-10361-cov-4.4149_pt1 | contig 10361 bp, 5 predicted proteins | sample MGYA00520485_ERZ810286 | MGnify/ENA primary metagenome ERZ810286 (study PRJEB31588, sample SAMN03399887) | human gut metagenome | study: EMG produced TPA metagenomics assembly of the PRJNA231909 data set (A prospective, longitudinal analysis of the...
TAATACAGGCGTAAATACATCAAAACTTTATCGAATGGAATTGTTTGTTAACAAATTTTCCAAAAACTGCAAGAAGATGTCTGGAGATGAACTTCATACACTACTTGATCAGATTCATGAAATTCATGGATTTTACTCTCCGCCATTCCTTGGTCTGGCTGCAGCTGTTGCATGCAGTGCATTTACTTTTTTACTCGGTGGCGGACCGATTGAGATGTTTTGTGCATTCTTAGGTGCTGGTGCCGGAAATTTTCTCCGGGCAAAAATGAATCAACATCATTTAACTTTATTCCTATGCACTGCGGCAAGCGTTGCTTTGGCATGTATTGTATACACAATTGCCTTCATGGCATTGAAATCTGGATTTCATATTTCGATACACCATCAAGCTGGTTATATCTGTTCTATGTTATTCATTATTCCAGGATTTCCATTTATCACAAGTGGAATTGACCTTGCAAAATTGGATATGCGTTCCGGACTTGAACGTCTGGCTTACGCACTGATTATCATTGCTGTTGCAACTTTAGCTGCATGGATGCTTGCTTTAGTTCTTCATTTAAAACCGATGGATTTTCTTCCATTGAATTTAAGCAAGTCAGAATACCTGATATTTCGACTGATCGCAAGCTTTTTTGGAGTTTTAGGTTTCTCCGTAATGTTTAACAGTCCATTACAACTTGCTGCTACAGCAGGGATCATTGGAGCAATTGCAAATACAACTCGTCTGGAACTGGTTGATCTTGCATCATTTCCGCCAGCTGCGGCTGCATTCCTTGGAGCTTTGCTTGCTGGTCTTCTAGCATCTATGATCAAAACTTCGATTGGTTATCCTCGAATCTCACTGACTGTGCCATCGATCGTTATTATGGTTCCTGGATTGTATCTGTACCGGGCAATTTATAACATTGGCATTACTTCCATTGATGCTGGTGCATTTTGGTTTACAGAAGCCTTGCTTATTATTACGGCATTACCACTTGGATTGATCTTTGCCAGAATCATTACAGATAAGACGTTTCGACGTTGTTCTTAGAAATGGAAAAATCCCTCTTTGCGATTACTCACAAAGAGGGATTTTGATTTATTAGATTAAGATCATCTAAATAATAGGTAATTCCTATTTATCAGACATTTCTTTTAATCTGTTGTATTTAGCTTCTGCGTTTGCTTTAGCTTCTGCGAACAGTTCTTTAGCTCTTTCAGGGTTCTGACGAGATAAAGCGTTGTAACGAACTTCTCCCATGATGAAGTCTTCGTATTCTGTTGTAGGAGCTTTAGAATCTAAGTGGAATGGATTCTTTCCTTCAGCAGTTAATGCTGGGTTGAATCTGAACAGATTCCAGTATCCAGAAGTAACAGCTTTCTTTTCTTCTGTCTGAGCAATCTTCATTCCACCCTTGATACCATGGTTGATACATGGAGCGTATCCGATTACTAATGATGGTCCTGGATAAGCTTCAGCTTCAGCGATTGCTTTAACTGTCTGGTTGTAATCAGCACCCATAGCGATCTGTGCTACATATACATATCCGTAGCTCATTGCGATTGCTGCAAGGTCTTTCTTCTTAGTTCCTTTACCAGCTGCCTGGAACTGAGCGATTGCACCTAAGTTAGTAGATTTAGATGCCTGTCCACCTGTGTTAGAGTAAACTTCTGTATCGAATACGAATACGTTTACGTCTTCTCCAGATGCTAATACATGGTCAACACCACCGAATCCGATGTCGTATGCCCATCCGTCACCACCGAAGATCCACTGAGATTTCTTAGATAAGAATTCTTTCTTAGCAAGGATTTCTTTGGCAGCGTCACATCCACAAGCTTCTAATGCTGCTACTAATTTATCTGTAGCTGCTCCGTTCTTGCTTCCGTCTGCATATGTGTCTAAGTATTCAGCTGCTGCTGCTTTAACATCTGCGTTATCTGTAGATTCAGCTAATGCAACAACTTTTTCTTTTGTCTGTTCTCTTAATGTATTCTGTCCTGTGAACATACCTAAACCAAACTCTGCGTTATCTTCGAACAGTGAGTTAGCCCAAGCTGGTCCCTGTCCTTTAGCGTTTGTTGTGTATGGTGTAGCAGGTGCAGATCCACCCCAGATAGAAGAACATCCTGTTGCGTTTGCGATGTACATTCTTTCACCGAATAACTGAGTGATCAGTTTAGCGTAAGGTGTTTCACCACAACCAGCACATGCTCCTGAGAACTCAAGCATTGGCTGTCTGAACTGGCTTCCTTTAACGGAATCAGCTTTGAATTTAGCAAGTACTTCTTCTTTTGCTGGTAATTTCTGACCATAGTCATAAACTTCCTGCTGATCTCTCTGAGAATCTAATCCCTGCATTGTAAGAGCTTTTTCACCCTTCTTACCTGGACAGATGTTTACACAAGATCCGCATCCTAAACAGTCAAGAACTGTAACTGTCATAGCGAATTTGTATCCTGGCATTCCAGTCATATCAGCTGTCTTAGTAGCTGCTGGAGCTGCTTTAGCTTCTTCTTCTGTCATAGCTACTGGACGGATTGTTGCATGAGGACATACATAAGCACAGAAGTTACACTGGATACAGTTATCTGGATTCCAAGAAGGAACGTCTACTGCTACTCCACGTTTTTCAAATGCAGATGCACCTAAAGGCATATGTCCATCTACGTAAGGTACTAAATCGCTAACTTTAAGAGCGTTACCTTCCTGTCCGTTAACGTAGTTCTGTACGTTGTTGATGTAATCAACAAGAGGTTTGTTATCTCCCTTAGCTTCAACGAATAAGCTTTCTGTTTCAGCGTCAGCCCATTCAGCTGGAACTGGTACTTCAACGATAGCTTTTGCACCAGCATCGATAGCATCGTGGTTCATCTTAACAATAGCTTCACCCTTCTTGCTGTAAGAAGCTGTTGCAGCGTCTTTCATATATTTGATAGCATCTTCTTCAGGGATGATTCCTGATAATTTGAAGAATGCAGACTGTAATACAGTATTGATACGTCCACCAAGTCCGATTTCTTTACCGATCTTGATACCATCAATGATATAGAACTTAATGTTGTGTTTAGCTAAGTAAGCTTTTACCTGTCCTGGAAGATGTTCTCCAACTTCTTCTGGAGTCCAGCTGCAGTTTAACAGGAATGTTCCACCGTCTTTTAAGTCCTGAACCATGTTATATTTTGTTAAATATGGTGCACAATGGCAAGCAACAAAGTCAGCTTTGTTGATCAGGTATGTTGATTTGATTGGGTCATCTCCGAAACGTAAGTGGGACATTGTAACACCACCGGATTTCTTAGAATCATAATCAAAGTATGCCTGAGCATATTTGTCTGTATGGTCACCAATGATCTTGATAGAGTTCTTGTTAGCACCAACAGTACCGTCGGCTCCAAGTCCCCAGAATTTACAAGCTACGATGCTGTCTGGAGCTGTAACTGGAGTTTCTCCTCTTTCAAGAGATAAGTTTGTAACATCATCCACGATAGATAATGTGAATTCGTTTTTATCAACGTTTTCGAATGTAGCGATGATATCAGCTGGTGTAGTATCTTTAGAACCTAATCCATAACGTCCACCATTGATTGTGCAGCTTTCGAATTTTGTTCCTCTTAATGCGTTAACAACATCAAGGTATAATGGTTCTCTTGCTCCAGGCTCTTTAGATCTGTCTAATACATTGATAACTTTTGCTGTATCAGGGATTGCTTCTACTAATTTCTCAGCAACGAATGGTCTGTAAAGACGAACTTTAACAACACCGACTTTTTTACCCTGTTTCATTAAGTAATCAATTGTTTCGTCGATTGTTTCACAAACAGATCCCATAGCGATGATTACGCTCTCAGCGTCTTCAGCTCCATAGTAGTTGAATAATTTATAATCTGTTCCGATCTTAGCGTTAACCTGATTCATGTAATCTTCAACGATTGCAGGGAAAGCATTATATGTTGAGTTAGCTGCTTCTCTTGCCTGGAAGAAGATGTCTGGGTTCTGAGCTGATCCACGAAGAACTGGATGTTCTGGGTTTAAGCACTCAGCTCTGAATTTATCGATTGCTTCATAATCAACCATATCTGCAAGATCATCATAATCCCACATTTCGATTTTCTGAATTTCATGAGATGTTCTAAATCCATCGAAGAAATGTAATACAGGAACACGTCCTTTAATTGTTGCTAAATGAGCTACTGCTCCTAAGTCCATAACTTCCTGAACACTAGAGCTGCAAAGCATTGCGAAACCTGTCTGACGACATGCATAAACGTCAGAGTGGTCACCAAAGATGTTCAGTGCGTGAGATGCAAGTGCACGAGCAGATACATCAAATACGCAAGGCATCTGTTCACCAGCGATCTTATACATGTTAGGGATCATTAATAACAGACCCTGAGATGCTGTATAAGTAGTTGTTAATGCACCAGCTGCTAAAGAACCATGTACAGTTCCTGCTGCTCCTCCTTCAGACTGCATTTCAACTAATTTTACAGGATGTCCGAAAATATTTTTCTTTCCCTGTGTTGCCCACTGGTCAGTTGACTCTGCCATTGGTGAGGATGGTGTAATAGGATAAATTGCTGCAGCTTCTGTAAAAGCATATGATACGTGTGCAGCGGCTGTGTTACCATCCATGGTTTTCATTTTTCTTGCCATGTTCTCTTCCTCCTAAAAAATCTCGTGTGAATATATTCACACATTGTTAATCTCTACGTCCACCTAGCATATGGGCATAGAAAATATCACTACAACTTTCACAAGTTGCTTAAAACATAAACAAAGCTGTATACATATAACTTTTGTATACAGCTTTATTCTACATTATTTGCACAAGTTTTTAAAGAGATTTTTATGTATTTTTAGGTATTTTTTTTTGTACGCCAAAAAAATAACAATCTTTTTGAATCCTTAGTAAAATACTCAAGATTTTGAATTCGTTGTATTTGTGCTATTTGTACTATTTTTATCTTTTGTGCTTGTGCTTTTCGCATTCTTATGTTCATCGAATGTTTTTGTGAAAATATGAGTTCCCTTTTTGCTTCCGTCAGTTCTATAATATAGGTAATCATGTTTCTTCGGATGCATCGCAGCCTTGATCGCCGTGTCTGACGGATTACAGATCGGTCCTGCTGGCAACCCTTTCATAACGTAAGTATTATACACCGTTTTCACTTTCAGATCTTTATAATAAACTTTCTTCGCATTATATAATCCATTTGTTGTGGTATACAAAACGGTCGGATCAATCTGAAGTCTCATTTTCGCTGCAAGGCGATTCTCAATGACTCCTGCGATCATCGGACGTTCTGACATATTGCTTGCTTCACGTTCGATCATTGATGCGATCGTCATGATCTCTGCCATAGAACGCTTTCCTTTATAAGATTTCGCAAGTGCTGAATATTTCTTATCGAAATTATCAAGCATCTTCTGAATCAGATCTTCTGGTTTGGAACTTTTGTAAATCTTATAAGTATCCGGATACAGATAACCTTCTAATTTGTACTTTGTTCCCTTCTTTGGGTCAATGTCTTTAATAAAATCGTTTTTATACTGATCTGTATTCTTCGCAGCCTTTATAAATTCATCTGCTTTAAAGACTCCCTGTTTCTCTAGTCGTTTTGCTATCATATCAATGGAATATCCTTCCGGGATCATGACTGTAACGACTCTTCTTGCCTCTGCAAGTTTTCTGGCCTCTTCTGCTTTCTGCTGCCTGTAAGCCATATATTTTCTTCCAGCAAATATACCTCCTGCCACAATGACCACTAGTAAAATGATGACTCCAATGACAAATGGAGCTCTGGAACGATTTCTTCTTCCACGTCTGCGCCCCCTTCTGCGCCTTCTGGAATTATGATCAAAATCTAAATATAAATCCATGATGTCCTCCCAAATTTTTATTATCGTATGATTTTAAAATCATACTGTGTTCCTATGCTATTATACTCGCATTTTGTAGAAATAAAAGCTTTTTCATTAAATTTTGTTCATATTCTTAACTTTTTTGTAATTTTTGTGAAAAAATATGCATATTTTTGGATTGTAACTCTTCTGGTCAAACTGCTGTACTTTTTTTAGTATTTCCATTATAATCAAAGCATAGCCGTAAATGGCAAAAGATTATAAAATATAGAAAGGAATTTCATATTATGGCAAATCCAATTGTAACGATCACTATGGAAAATGGTGATGTAATGAAAGCAGAATTATATCCGGAGATCGCTCCGATCACTGTTGAGAACTTTGTAAATCTTGTAAAAGACGGTTTCTATGATGGTTTAACTTTCCATCGTATCATCAACGGATTTATGATCCAGGGTGGATGCCCATTAGGTACAGGAACAGGTGGTCCTGGACATACGATCAAAGGAGAGTTCAGCCAGAACGGTGTGATCAACAACTTAAAACACACTCCTGGTGTTTTATCCATGGCTCGTTCTATGATGCCTGATTCTGCCGGATCACAGTTCTTTATCATGCACAAAGCTGCTCCACATTTAGATGGACAGTACGCAGCATTTGGTAAGATCATCGAAGGAATGGATGTTGTAAATAAGATCGCTGAAGTTGCAACAGATTATTCCGATAAACCATTAGAACCACAAGTTATGAAGACTGTAACTGTGGAAGAATAGTCAACTATATCCTTATAGCACAGAGCCGGACCATCAATCTTCATTTGTATCCGGCTCTTAATTTTTATAAATATTTAGATGGGGAATGATAATATGAGTGAAAACAACAAACTAATCTTTCTGGATGTCGATGCGACTTTATACAGTAAAGAACAGCGTCTGGTTCCAGAATCTACGATCAAAGCGATCCATGAAGCACAGGAAAATGGTCATAAAGTCCTGATCAACACTGGACGACCTCTTGTTTATTTTGAAAAAGAAATTCTCGATATTGGCTGCGACGGTTATCTTTGTTCTAACGGAGTTCACATCCTTCTTGATGGCGAAACGATCTATCACAAAACAGTTCCTGAAACAGTGGTCGAACAGATCAAACGGATTTGCGAAGAAAACAATATCTATGGAACCTTTGAAGGAGAAAAATGTTCTTATTTCCGCGATCATAACGTTGACTTTCATCCACATTATGGATTTATGATCACTGCTTTTGACCTTGCTCCTTATATGGCGCATGAGTTTACATGGGATCATGTTGAAAATCCTGATAAAGGGACTGGTCTTACATATGTTGCTGATCATCTCAACATCTCTACAGATGACTGCTACGCATTTGGAGATAGTAATAACGATATCTCCATGTTTAAAGCTGCTGGCCATGGAATTGCTATGGGAAATGCCTGTGATGAATTAAAAGCAATTGCGGAATATGTTACAGATTCCGTAAATGATGATGGGATTTATCATGCATTTAAACATTATCATTTGATTTAATATAAGAGGGGTATTGCAAGTTTTCGTTACTACTTTTGCAATTTAGAAGAAAAGCAGCTAGAAATCTTAAATTTTGATTTCTAACTGCTTTTTCTTTCAATAAATATCAGAGATTACTTTACTATTTAATTTTAATTGTAACCGTCTTGCTCTTTCCGCTTCCATCCACTGCTCTTGCTGTGATCTTCACGGATTTTTTCTTTCCAGCTTTGTATGTTGTTACAGTTCCTTTGGAAGAAACTTTCGCATATTTTGTATTGCTGCTTGACCATTTTAATGTTCTATTTGCCCCTGAAGATGCGCTTGTTTTTCCTTTCAGATATAACTTCTTACCAGCTTTTACTGATTTAACTCCAGAAATGTAGACTTTCTTTACGATACCTTTCTTGACATAAATCTTATATGACGCTTTCTTACCACTTCCGTCTTTGGCTGTCGCTGTGATCGTTACTGTTTTTCCACCCATTTTCTTCTTCGTTGTAACGACACCGCTGCTGCTGACTGTTGCAACTTTGGTATTGCTTGATTTCCATGTAACACCTTTATTGTATGCATTGGATGGTGTTACGGTCGCCTTTAATGTTACTTTCTTACCGGTTGCAATCTTGTTAGATGTTGTTGATGTGATCGTGATCTTGCTAACTTTGATATTTTCTACTGTTACGATACAGTACATTACATTTCCATCAGATGTTACCGCCGTAATAATTGCTTTTCCTGCAGTCTTAGCTGTTAATTTACCTGCTGCGTCAACTGTTACAACTGCTTCGTTAGAAGATGTCCATTTTACTGTTCCAATTGAAGCTGTTGCATAATCTGGTAAATATGTGATCTTCAGCTGTTCTGTCTTGCCTGGATTTAATGTTACAAATGTTTTGTTTAATACAACCGCCTGTGTAGGAATCTTACCTGTTTCGTCTGTTGTGTAAACTTTGATCGTTTTTGTTGTTGTTCCAGCTTTTAATGTCAGTGTTGCCATCTGACCTTTTGTTCCAGCTTTGATCTTATCGCCAACAGTTACTGCATTTGAAGAGGATGTGATCGTGCATGCTTCTTTGCTGTCTACAAATACACCTTTTGTAAACTCCTGTATTGTTAATTCCTGTCCTTCTTTTAGATACAGGCTATCGCTTAAGAATGACATTCTTGTCGCTGTGCTTGCTGTTGTTGGCAGATATAAGGATTCTAATTGTGCTTTTAGGTCATTTAATGCTGTAAAATCTGTCACAGATGTTCCTCTTAGATAGAGTGTTTTTAACTGTTTTAAATTCTTTATGAAACTGATGTCTGTGATGTTTTTGTTGTTTTCGAGATCGATCTTTTCGCAATTGACTGCTTCGGATAAACCTGCTAAATCTGCATTCGTCAGATCTTTATTTTCTAAATTAATAGATTTTACATTTTTGATCTCTTCTGTTGAGATCATTCCATCGTTATTTGCATCTGCCTTTTCTTTTTTTCCATCTTTATCTGCATCTGTCTCTAATGCATCGTATACTTTGTAACTTGTCAGTGGAATGATATCTTTTCCTACGGCTGCTACCTGAATCTCAATCGTTGCTGTATATGTCTTTCCTGCTCTTGCTACTACCGCTTCTACCGTTGCTTTTCCTGCTGCTTTTGGTTCCAGATAGTATGTCTTTGTTCCATCCTGCGCTGTTTCTGTGCGGATATTTAAGATCTTTGTATCTTTTGATGTGATCGTTACTACATCATCTTTTTCCAGATTATTTAACTTGATCTGTTTCTTAAATGCTCCTACACTTACATTTGGATCATTTTTATCAAACTCTGGTGTTGTTGCACTTTTGGCTGTCACATTTACTGGAATCGTTACAAATACTGTTGGTGTTGTTGTACTCTCAACTTTTAAATTCGTCGTTCCTGCTTCTGCTGTATCCACTGCTTCCAGACTTATAGTTCCATCTGTCTGAACCTGGATTGATTTTAATTTTGCTGTTGTTCCTGCTGCTACTTCCTCAGAATACTTAACATCTTTGCATCCTTTTAAGATTCCTTTTGGAAGGATAGGATCATTTGTTTTGGCTCCTTTTTCTACTGTGATCGGATCTTTCTTGATCAACGCAATTCTGTCTGCTGTGGAAACCTTTGTACCTTCCAGATTGATTTCCTTTAGATTCGTCATAGATTTTAATGCATCAATCTTACTTACATTTGTATTCTTGCTTAAATCTAATTTTTCACAACCAGTTGCATACTGAAGATATGCTACTTCTGCATCTGTCAGACCTTTATCAGAAAGATTGATCTCTGTCTTCGCTGCTAAGTCTGCTTTGGTAAGTGCACCTTCTTCCTTTCCACTAAATACCTGATACATCGTTTGTGAAGTAAATGGAATGATATTATCATCTTTGCTTAAATTAAATTCAAGCTGAGCACTTACTCCATCTAATGGCTTTTTATTCTTTTCAAATGTTGCTATTACAGTAACTTTTCCGCTGTCTTTTAATGCAATCGGCATATACTTCACAACTTCTGTTCCATCTGCTTGTTTGAAAGTCTTTTGTTCAATCTTTAATGCTGTTTGATCAGAAATATTGAAGTTGACTTTATCAAAGTCTTTTGCCTGAGTTCCCTGGAATTCATAATACTTGAAATTTCCTACTGTTACATTCTGGGATTCTGCCGCAAATGAAATCCCACTTGTAACTGTTGGTGTGGTTGTACCTTCCTGTGTCACTGCTGCCTGATTCCCCTGATCTGTTGTTGCCGCCATTACCGTAAATCCGTTGACCGGTATCATGGATATACTGAGCAGACATGCTAACAGTTTCTTTCTGCTCTTTCCATTTAAGTGACTGAATACTTTCCATCCTTTTTGCATGAAATTCGTCCTCCTTTTCTTCATGTTTGAATCTGCATATTGCTTTGTTTATTATAACACTTTTTTGTGTAGAATGCATAAAAGAGTGATCAATCTGATCACTCTTTTAGCGCATTTTGAG
>ERZ810286.657-NODE-657-length-9991-cov-6.28875_pt1 | contig 9991 bp, 9 predicted proteins | sample MGYA00520485_ERZ810286 | MGnify/ENA primary metagenome ERZ810286 (study PRJEB31588, sample SAMN03399887) | human gut metagenome | study: EMG produced TPA metagenomics assembly of the PRJNA231909 data set (A prospective, longitudinal analysis of the...
CTTCCGATCTCCTCGGAAAACCGGTATTAAGTGATGAAAAAAATCATAAAACGACATATGTCACATTATACGGAATGGAAAAAGCCGAAAAAGATGTGATAGAGATGTCAAATGAAGCACTGCGTCTGATTGAAGAAACCGGGAAAAATGAATTTTTAGATGAACTTGTGCGCAGACTGATTCACAGAGAAAAATAAGCTGTTTGGTGACAGCGGAGGTTCGTATGATACTTGAAAAGATTAACAAGCCCAATGATATTAAGGCACTTGACCCGATTGAATATAACCAGCTGGCAGATGAAATCCGGCAGTTTCTGATTGAAAATATCAGTAAAACGGGCGGACATCTGGCATCCAATCTGGGAGTTGTTGAATTGACGATGGCACTGCATCTGGTATTTAATCTTCCACAGGATAAATTAATCTGGGACGTGGGACATCAGGCATATACCCATAAAATTTTAACGGGCAGAAAAAATCAGTTTGACCAGCTGCGTAAATTCGGCGGCATGAGCGGATTTCCAAAGCGCAATGAAAGTCATTACGATGCATTTGATACGGGACACAGTTCGACTTCAATTTCAGCGGGACTGGGATATGTCAGCGCCCGCGATATCAAAAAAGAGCATTACAGCGTGATTTCTGTTATCGGTGACGGCGCTTTGACCGGCGGCATGGCATATGAAGCGTTAAATAACGCATCACAGGTAAAGGGAAACTTTATTATTGTGTTAAATGATAACAATATGTCAATTTCCAAAAATGTCGGCGGGGTATCCAAAATGCTTGGTGAAATCCGTGCTTCCAACTCCTATTATGATTTAAAGGAAGGGGTTACCAACACATTGTATAAGATGCCTATGGGCAGTGTGATTGTGGACAAGATTAAAAAGACAAAAAGCAATATTAAGCAGCTTATTGTTCCCAATCAGATGTTTGAAGGCATGGGCATTACCTATTTAGGTCCGGTAGATGGTCATGATATTGAAAAACTGATAAAAATTTTTAAGGTGGCTAAGCGGATTGACCATGCCGTGCTGGTACATGTGGTGACCCAGAAAGGCCACGGATACAGACCAGCGGAGCGTAATCCGAGCAAATATCACGGTATTGCACCGTTTGATATTAAGACCGGAAATGTGTTAAAAAACGAGAATGGCAAAAGTTATTCGGAAGTTTTTTCAGAGGCGGTCTGTAAGCTGGCAAAGAAGGATGCAAAGATTGCGGCAATTACGGCGGCGATGCCGGACGGAACGGGTCTTGCCAAGTTTTCACGGTGGTATCCGGAACGCTTTTTTGATGTAGGCATTGCGGAGGCACATGCCGTTACATTTTCGGCAGGACTGGCAGCAGGCGGTTTAAAGCCGGTATTTGCCGTGTATTCATCTTTTCTGCAGCGTGCCTATGACCAGATATTACACGATGTCTGTATCCAGCAGTTACACGTGGTCTTTGCAATTGACCGCGCAGGACTGGTAGGCAGTGATGGAGAAACCCATCAGGGAATATTTGACTTGTCGTATCTGTCAAATATTCCGAATATGACAGTGTTTGCACCGAAAAACGCGTGGGAGCTGGAAGTGGGACTTGAATTCGGACTGGAAGAATATAATGGTCCGTTTGCGCTCAGATATCCGCGTGGAACAGCGGTGACGGCATTTGAAGAATTTAAGCAGCCGATTGTATATGGTGAAGCAGAAGTGATGTATTATGAAAAAGATATTGCCCTGCTTGCGGTCGGCAGCATGGTGGAAACAGCAGACATTGTACGGAAAAATTTAAAAGCACAGGGGTACTCTGTCACGCTGATTAATGCACGTTTTGTAAAGCCGATTGACGAATCGGCGGTATTTAAATGCGGCAGGGAACACAATCTGATTGTAACCATGGAAGAAAATGTGATTTCCGGCGGGTTCGGTGAGAGTGTCTGTCAGCTGGTTTCAGATTTACAGTTACCGGTGCGGGTGTTAAACATTTCACTGCCTGATGATTACATTGAACATGGCAGCGTTGATATTTTACGCTGTGAAGCCGGAATTGATGCGGAAACCGTAACGGAACGCATTATTTCATTTTATGAAAATATCGTACTTTAGAATGGAGCAGATATGGCAAAAGAACGTTTGGATGTACTGCTGGTATCGCGGGGACTGGCAGAGTCAAGAGAAAAAGCAAAAGCAATTATTATGTCAGGAAATGTCTATGTAGACGGTCAGAAAGAAGACAAGGCAGGCTCGAATTTTCCTGCGGAAGCCGTGATAGAGGTCCGAGGCAATACATTAAAATACGTAAGCCGCGGTGGCTTAAAATTAGAAAAAGCAATGGAAAATTTCGATGTGACACTGGCGGGGAAAATCTGCATGGACGTCGGTTCTTCCACGGGCGGATTTACGGACTGTATGTTACAGAACGGTGCAGTCAAAGTCTATGCGGTTGATGTGGGACACGGACAGCTTGCATGGAAACTGCGCAATGATGAACGTGTGGTCTGCATGGAAAAGACAAATATCCGCTATGTGACACCGGAAGACGTTGCAGATAAAATCAATTTTTCAAGCATTGACGTATCCTTTATTTCACTGACTAAGGTTTTAGGACCGGTTAAGGAACTTTTGTCCGATGACGGACAAATTGTCTGTCTGATTAAGCCACAGTTTGAAGCAGGCAGGGAAAAAGTCGGCAAGCATGGTGTGGTACGTGACAGTGCAGTGCATCTGGAAGTGATTGAAAAAGTGATTGATTTTGCAATATCAATTGGATTTGAAGTGCTCAATCTCGAATTTTCACCGGTAAAAGGACCGGAGGGGAATATTGAATATCTGCTGCATCTGCAGAAACATACAGAGGGCAGTTATCCGGACGTTCCGTTTGAAGCGGCACAGGTTGTAGAAAAAGCACATGCGGCACTCGATTAAGAAACACTGGAGGCGCAGATACGCTGATGAAGAAGTTTTATATTATTACAAATAAGGCTAAAGATGCAGATTACAGTTTTACAAAAGAAATTGAACAGTATCTGCAAAAAAACGGTTCGGTCTGTCTAAGCAGCAATCAGGAGCAGACCGGCGGCGATACGGATTACCGCTATACCGATGCAAGGCAGATTCCGACAGATACAGAGTGCATTATTGTACTTGGCGGGGACGGAACGCTGATTCAGGCAGCAAGAGATGTCAATAAAACCAATATTCCGCTGCTTGGCGTGAATATCGGGACACTCGGGTATCTGACCGATGCCGACAGAAGCACCGTATATGAAGCGCTGAACTGCTGTATGCAGGATACCTATGAAATTGATACGCGCATGATGCTTTCAGGAACAATTTACCGCGACGGTGAACCGGTTTTTGAAAATACGGCATTAAACGATATTGTAATCAGCCGGTGCGGGACACTGCGTGTCATAGATTTTGATGTACACGTAAACGGCGAATATTTAAATTCCTACAGTGCGGACGGTGTAATTGTATCCACGGCAACAGGTTCCACGGCATACAGTCTGTCAGCGGGTGGTCCGATTATCCAGCCGAATGCACAGATGATGATGATTACACCGATTTGTCCGCATACATTAAACCAGCGCAGCATTATATTCGGCGCGGAAGATGAAATTGTGATTGAAATGAGTGACAATAAGCGCCTTGCAGAAGAGCGGATTGCTACATTTGACGGGGAAATATCCCGCAAAGTAATAACCGGGGACAGGATTGTGGTACGCAGGTCAGAGAAGGTATCGCAGTTTATCAAGACCAACAAATTAAGTTTTTTACAGCGTATCCGCAATAAAATGTAAAAAATGTATTTTGCGGCGGGAGGATGGAATAAGTATGAAGTCGGAAAGACAAAATAAGATTATTGAATTAATCACCAAAAACAGTATCGGAACACAGGAGGAACTTGCAGAAGCACTGAAACAGGCCGGTTTCAGCGTGACGCAGGCGACAGTTTCCAGGGATATCCGGGAACTGAATCTTACGAAGACGTCCATAGACGGCAAAAATCAGAAGTATGTTGTCTTTCAGGCAGACAGACAGCATATGAACGACAAATTTATCCGGGTCTTAAAGGAAGGGTTTGTCGGTGCTGATATGGCACAGAATATTCTTGTTATCAAAACGGTTGCCGGAATGGCAATGGCAGTCTGTGCGGCACTTGATGCAATGCAGTGGCATGAAATTGTCGGTACGATTGCAGGGGACGACACGATTATGTGTGCGGTGCGTACGGTTGATGATACCGTAAAATTAATGGAAAAATTGAAAAAAATAGTTCACTCCTGATAAAATATTTGTTATACTAAAGAAAGCAAAACAGTAGGATACAATCCGCAGGGAGTGACATATGTTAGCAAATTTACATGTAAAAAATCTGGCTTTGATTGAGGAAGCAGATATTAATTTTAAGGACGGATTAAACATTCTGACCGGTGAAACCGGTGCCGGTAAATCCATTATTTTAGGGTCTGTCAATCTGGCACTGGGCGGAAAAGCAGTGTCGGATCTGATTCGCAGCGGTGCGGACTATGCACTGACGGAGCTGTCTTTTGACATTGAAAGCAAAGCGGTAAAAGAAAAGCTTACGGCATTCGGTGTCGAGGAATTAGAGGAAGGACAGCTCATTATTTCCAGAAAAATTACGCCCACCCGTTCCCAGATAAAGGTCAACGGTCAGACCTATACGCTCGGACAGGTGCGTGAAATGGCATCGTGGCTCATTGATATTCACGGTCAGCATGACAACCAGCTTTTGTTAAATGAAAGTCATCACATTGACATCCTGGATGCCTATGCAAAGGAGAGTCTTGCAGAGGTCAAAGCAGCATTAAAAGAGGTTTATGCGGCGTATGTAAAGCAGAAACAGGAATTGCAGGCACTTGATACGGACGAGGAAAGCAGAAACCGCGAGATTTCATTTATTGAATTTGAAGTATCCGAGATTGAGTCGGCGCAGTTATCCGAAGGTGAAGATACACAGCTGGAAGCCGATTATCAGAAAATGCTGCACGCACAGAAGATTATGGAAGAAATGGCGGTTGTCGAGCAGAATCTCGTATCGGGACAGGACAATGTCAGTGATAAGCTGGGACAGGCAGTGCGGGCATTAAACAGCGCGGCGGTATATGATGACCGGCTTAGCGGACTGTGTGCGACACTGGCGGACGTGGAAAGTCTTTTATCCGATGCGGCACGCATGACGGCGGACTATGTGGAAGACGCGGCATTTGATGCGGAAACCTTTCAGCAGGTACAGCAAAGATTGGATTTTATCAATTCCTTGAAGATGAAGTACGGTCAGACCACCGCTGAGATTCTTGCCTATGCCGAAAGCAGAAAAGAACGGCTGGAGCAGCTGCAAAGCCATGATGAACTGATTGCAAAGTTAAAACGGGAACTGGCTGAAAAAGAAAAACGGCTTTCCGGTTTATCGGCACAGCTTTCGGATTTAAGAAAAGCGGCGGCGCAGAAGCTGTGCGCACAAATCCGTGCAGCATTACAGGACTTGAATTTTGCTGATGTGCGGTTTGAAGCGGTCTTTGAGCAGACGGGGCATTTTTCGGCAAACGGAATGGACAATATGTATTTTGTGATTGCAGCCAATCCGGGTGAAGCCTTAAAGCCATTGTCAAAAGTGGCTTCCGGTGGTGAACTGTCCCGTATTATGCTGGCAATCCGTACCGTAACAGCCAATCAGGACGATATCGGCACGCTCATTTTTGATGAAATTGATGCCGGAATCAGTGGCAGAACGGCACAGCGGGTTGCAGAAAAGTTATGCACGCTGTCGCAGAAACGACAGGTAATCTGCATTACGCATCTGCCACAGATTGCTGCAATGGCAGATGTGCATTTTATGATTGAAAAAGCGGTGCAGGACAATAAAACAGTTACATCCATTTACCGGCTTTTGGATACGCAGTGCGTGGAAGAGCTGGCAAGGCTGCTTGGCGGCAGTACCATTACGGAAGCGGTACGTGCCAATGCACAGGAATTGTGCCATCAGGCGGCAGCTTATAAAAATAAATAACCATAAAAAACCTATATTAGATTTTCAAATACGGCAGATACTAAGATTAAACAGTTGAGGGCATTTGCTTCAACATCATTAATAATGCCTGTGGAATGGAGCTGCGTATGAAAAAGAAAATTGTATATAGGTTTTTTATATTTGTTCTGTTTTTTATTGTGTCGGCATCGGGAATGGGGATTTATGCCCATATGGTTGCAAAGCAGCTGCCCGGAGAAATATATTTACAGAATAATCGTATCACCACACTGCAGCTGGAGCTTCCGGTTACGGCGGAAAATGATACGCAGAAAGTGAATCTTAGCAGACCAGCGGCATTTGCAGCGGAGCAGACCGGCAGTTATCCCATGCAGATTAAACTGTTCGGTGTCTTTGATATCCGGACAGTTGATGTCAATGTTGTTGAACCGGATTATGTATATCCGTGCGGTTTCCAGATAGGGTTATATTTAAAGACAGACGGTGTGCTTGCGGTGAATACGCAGAGTATTACCGATATTTACGGGAATGAAGTCAATCCATGTGAAAATATTATCCGTCAGGGGGATTACATTTTAGCGGTAAATGCAGAAAAGGTATCTTCAAAAGGCACACTGGCTGAAGCGGTCAAAAAATGCGGCGGTACAGAGGTTGTTTTTACGATACTGCGCAATGGACAGCAGTTTGACGTCAGCGTGACACCGGTCATGGACGAGAGTGGAAATTATAAAATCGGTCTTTGGGTAAAAGATGATGCACAGGGAATCGGAACGATGACATACATTGACAGCTCAGGTGGATTCGGTGCCTTAGGACACGGTATCAGTGATGAAACGACAGCAGGACTTTTGACGATTCATGACGGAAGGCTTTATAAAACGAAAATCGTTTCAATTATAAAAGGAACAGAAGGTACGCCGGGCGAATTTATCGGAACGATAGATTATCAGGAAAAGAATTTTCTGGGCAGTATCAGAAAAAATACGGTCAGTGGCATTTTTGGCACGTTGGACAAAAATCTGGCAGAGGAGTATGAACTGGAATATATGCAGGTCGGTTACAGCCATGAGGTAGAGAAAGGAAAGGCATATATCCGTATGTATACAGATAATTCCTATCAGGATTATCAAATTGAAATTGACCATATCAGTTATGGCGGTCAGAAAAATCTGACGTTTACCGTCAAATCTCCGGAACTTCTGGCGATGACAAATGGGATTGTACAGGGGATGTCCGGTTCGCCAATCCTGCAAAACGGAAAATTTGTCGGCGCAGTGACCCATGTTTTTATCGACAATCCGACAAAAGGGTACGGAATTTTTGCTGAAACAATGCTAAAAGAGGAAAAATAAAAACTGTTTTGTCGAAAAATGTCGAAAAACGCGAAAATATAGGATTGCCAATTTTTGTCGCAGAAGATATAATCAGTTTTTGTAAGGGGAATGAGAAAAATCTTATGGAGGGGAAATGAATGGAAGCCTTAAAGGTAGCAATTGCAGATGATAATGAGAATATGTTAAAGGTACTTGGGCAGGTCATCGGACAGGAACAGGATTTGTCCGTAGTCGGTACGGCGACGAATGGAGAAGATACATTTCACATCATTAAGGAGAAAGAACCGGATGTTGTTCTGCTGGATATTATAATGCCACAGATTGACGGACTGACGGTGATGGAAAAAGTGCATAAGGATAAGGAGATACGAAAGACGCCGGCATTTATTATTATCAGTGCTATCGGACGGGACAGTGTGACAGAAGATGCATTTAATATGGGCGCTTCATATTATATCATGAAGCCGTTTGATAATGATATGCTGATTAACAGAATTCGGTATATCAGAAATGTCCATGCGGAAAATACGAAAGCAGGAGCAGCACCGGCGCTGGAACATACAGTGGTCAGTGACCGGAATCTGGAAAGTGATATTACAAACATCATACATGACATTGGTATTCCTGCGCATATTAAAGGGTATCAGTATCTAAGAGATTCTATTATGCTGTCAGTCAAGGATAATGATGTGATTAACAGCATTACCAAAATACTTTATCCAACCATTGCCAAAAGATACCAGACGACATCAAGCCGCGTGGAGCGTGCCATCCGTCATGCAATTGAAGTGGCATGGAACCGTGGAAATACGGAAACACTCAATGGTTTGTTTGGTTATACAATCAGCAATGGCAAAGGAAAACCCACAAATTCAGAATTTATCGCGTTGATAGCCGATAAAATCCGTTTACAGTACAATATTAAATAAAAAAGTTCTTAAAAATTTCACATATAGATTAGATTTATGTCTTGCGTAATAGTTTGTAATATATTATAATATTGAAAGCAAATTTTAAAAAATATGTAACAAATTTGTAATATATTATGAGGTTTAGAAACTTATGCGTAAAAGAATTGCAAAAACTTTTGTGGCAGCAGCTTTAATTACAAGCATTGCCGGCACGTCTGTATGGGCAGATGATGTAACAGATTTAACCAATAAAAAGAATGCGGCAGAGAGCCAGTTAAGCCAGACACAGTCAGAGCTTGCTTATCTGCTTGTGCAGATGGACGAACTTGAAGTCAAGATGCATGATAAGAATGAAGAGATTGATCAGGCAAATGCGGATTTAGCAGTTGCAGAGCAGAATATGCAGAATCAGTATGATGATATGAAACTGCGTATTAAATATATGTACGAAGATCAGTCAACATCGATTGCAGAGGCATTTCTTACAGCAGAAAGCATGAGCGATGCACTGAATAAAGCGGAGTACGTACAGCAGGTTTATGATTATGACCGTGGAAAGTTAGATGAGATGGCAGCAACCGCTTCACAGATCCACCAGTTAAAGAGTACGCTCGACGCGGATAAGAAGGAGCTGGAAGCACTTGGGCAGGAGATGACAGATAAGCAGGCTGTTTTATATGCGGCAATTGCAGATCAGGAAAATACAGTGGCTGATTTGACAACACAGCTTTCAGAAGCACAGGCTGCCGCAGCAGAAGCACAAAGGCAGCGTGAAGCGCAGGCCGCCGCTGCAGCAGCTAAGACAACGACAAAGACAAAGAGCAGTACGACGACAACCGTTGCAGCAGCCAATAATTCAGGCAGTGCTTCCGGTGTGGTCAGTGCAGCGTATAGCATGTTAGGTGTGCCTTATGTATGGGGTGGTACTTCACCGAGTGGATTTGACTGTTCCGGTCTGATGTATTATATTTTCAGACAGAATGGTATTTCCGTGCCGCATTCATCCAGTGCCATTGCAGGTGGCGGCTCATCAGTCGGAAGCCTTTCGCAGGCACAGCCGGGCGATATTATCTGCTATCCGGGCCATGTAGGTGTCTACATCGGTAGCGGTCAGATTATTCATGCACCGACAAGCGGTGATGTTGTAAAGATTTCATCGGCAAACATTTTACCGATTACAGCAATCAGACGTTACTGGTAATTTAAAATGAAATATGGTATAATAAAGTGTAGCTGAGATTCTTAGCTGCACTTTTGTACTATGTGGATAAGAAAAAATATGAGGCTCTTTGCTTCCGGGCGAAAGCGGGAGATATCCTCTTAAAAATAACTCGCTCAGAAATGGAGATAGGTATGAAGAATGTTTTATTTATTGCATCAGAAGCGGTTCCATTTATAAAAACAGGGGGACTTGCAGATGTTGTGGGAGCTTTGCCAAAGTATTTTAACAAGGATGAATTTGATGTCGCGGGTGATGCTGTTTCCTCCCAGCGGCAGCACTGTCAGGAAGCGGAGAATGTTGTTTTTATAAACCGAAATAGTGGTGGTATCAGCTCCGAAGTCGATGAGTGCGCAGCCTGAACGGCGTTCGCTCTCGGTCAGCACGGCATTGGCTGTAACCAGTGGCGCGATCAGTTGGTCGGCAATATCGATCTTTGCCTGCTGGAAGCAGTGTTCCAGATTCTTCCGTACGGAAGAGCGGGCGACGATATTGAGGAAACGTCCTTCGATGTGGCTTCCTACC
>ERZ810286.684-NODE-684-length-9720-cov-4.21914_pt1 | contig 9720 bp, 7 predicted proteins | sample MGYA00520485_ERZ810286 | MGnify/ENA primary metagenome ERZ810286 (study PRJEB31588, sample SAMN03399887) | human gut metagenome | study: EMG produced TPA metagenomics assembly of the PRJNA231909 data set (A prospective, longitudinal analysis of the...
GGTAAATAATGCTTTGCATACCGCGAGGGCGCGCAAGTGTGCGGCAAGCGCACACTTGGTTCTCATGGAAACTCCGTATACTCTGTTCTGGTATTGAAAAAAGTGTTAACAAATTGTTAAAAAGTGGTTGCTTTTTTGTTCCAGATATTTACAATGATGCATGTAACGACACAACAATCAAGGAGGAAATGTTAGTGAAGAAGGAATTGAACGAGACAGAAACGAAGCGCTCCGCAAAGAGAAGCGGAATGGCTCGCAGAATTACAGCACTTGTTCTTGCAGGTGTGTTGACATTCGGAGGTACGGCAACCGTATCTGCGGCAACATTGAGAGATGTATTTGATGCACAGTATTATTCTGAGACCTACAGTGATCTCAAGGATACATTCGGCACGAATCAGACAGTATTGTACAAGCATTATAAAATATTCGGTAAGAAAGAGGGCAGAACAAGCACAGCACTTATCGACGTACAGAAATACAGAGCAGCGTACCCGGATCTGGATGCAGCATTCGGCGATAACTGGGATGCATATGTGAACCACTACATCAAATACGGCTTCAATGAGGGAAGAAATTCTTTCGGAACCTTTGATGCAAGAGCATACGCAGACAGATATCCGGACTTAAAGGCAGCATTCGGTTATGATGTGCTTGCACTTTACAAGCATTACTTAAAGTTCGGTAGAGCAGAGGGAAGAGATGCGAGCGCGGCTGTAGCTGTAGCAGCAACATCCAACTACACAGAGTCTTCTTACAGCGGATCTTCTAATACGGGAAGCGCTGATAACGGCAACAATACTTCTACCAACACAGCACCGCTCACAACGGCTGGTCGTTTGGTCAATCCGGAGACAGGAGCACCGGTTGCGGGAGCAACAGTTACATTCAGACTGACAAGCTTCAATGCAACAGCAGAGGAAGCAGAAGCAGCTACAGAGTCTGTTGAGACAACGGCTGAGACGACAGAGTCCACAGAAACTACAGAGACAACAGAGTCTACAGAAGCTACAGAGACAACAGAGTCTACAGAAGCCACAGAGACAACAGAGTCTACAGAAGCTACAGAGACAACAGAGTCTACGGAGGCAACAGAGTCTACAGAGGAGACAGAGGAGCCGGAGAATGGTCTGGTTGTAGGCGATGGTTACTATGAGATTACCACAGACGCAAACGGTTACTATGAGATTCCGGAATTCGTACCGGGTGTATACTCCGTTCAGGCAGCAGCTGTTGGTTACTTAACCTTGACAGTGAACTCCATCAGCATCAACGCTGACAATGGAAGCTTCACATTGCCAACATTCCAGCTGTTGAGCTCTGATATGAGCGGTGTGAATACCGTTGCAGGCGTTGCAAAGAATGCAACCACAGGTCTTGGTATTGAAGGTGTAACCGTAAATGTACGTGCGAACTGGAACAATCAGTCCGGTGATGTGATCGCTACGACCACCACAGATGCAGACGGCAATTACAGCTTCTCTCTTGAGAGAGGTTACTACACCCTTGAGTTCGCAAGAGACGGATTCGTATCCACTTTTGTAAACGTAGCAAGCTCCAATGCAATTGGTGCATGCGAAGGCGTATTAAGCCCGACCAGCACAAGCGAGGTTACCAGCACAGAATTCAGAATCGTTCTTACCTGGGGTGAGACACCGAGAGATCTCGATTCCCACCTGGTTGGATTAGATGATGCCAACTCTGTATTCCACATCGCTTACTACAATAAGGTAGAGAGAGATACGGACGGTAACGTGATCGCATCCCTGGATGTGGATGATGTAAGCTCCTACGGACCGGAGACGGTAACCATCGTAAATGCACGTACAGATGCTACTTACTATTACTCTGTAAAAGACTTTACAGATCGTTATGACGCTACATCCACAAAGATGTCTGAGTCTGGCGCAAACGTAAAGGTATACCAGGGATCTGTTCTTGTGAAAGAGTACAATGTACCTCTGAATCAGGCAGGTACCATCTGGAATGTATTTAAGATTGAGAACGGAAGCGTTGTTGACATCAACAACTACAATGCAGACGAGACCACAATGTATGGTGAGTATGCATCCGAGTACAATTACTAAAATGATTCTTTAGGGAAAAACAGCCGCGGAGACGCGGCTGTTTTTTCTTTATAGGAAAACACTTTGTGCTGCGCCTTTTGTTCCTTGACCGGGGCGTTATGGAAAGCTATAATAAATGAATATGGTACAAGAGAAAAACTGGTGGAAACGGATTGAAGAAGAAATGCGTAGAGTGCATAGATGCAGGATGAAGGCAGTGCTGACGCTTTGGGGTATAGGGCTTTTACTGGGACTGGGAGGCTGTGCAGAACAGACACAGGATGCTGCCGGGGAAGAGAGCAGGACAACGGAGCAGATACCGCAGAGCACGGAACAGATGCCGCAAGACAGCGGACAGACTGGAGCGGAAACAGAACAAATGGCACCGGGCAGCGGGCAGACCGGGATGGGAACGGAACAAGCGGTACAGAGCAGTGAAGGAACCGGGGTGGAGACGGACGGCGCGGAAGACACTATGGAAGCGGTGTTGGAGCAGGCATTGCCGTCGGTGGTACAGATTTATCACGGGACGCCGGAGGGAGGACATACCGCGGGTTCCGGTTTTATTATGGAAATGACGGAAGATACGGTGTATCTGTGTACGAACCGCCATGTCATAGCAAAGTACGACGACTGGGATGTGTATTTTTATGATGGAACCTGCGTTACGGGAAGCAAAGCGGGTACCGACGATGTTTATGATGTGGGCGTCGTGGCGGTTGACCGGACGGCGATTCCAAAGAAAGTGCAGGAAAAGCTAAAGACGGTGTCGTATGATCTTGCGAGTTGGGAAGAACTTGGCAATGCAGAGTTGCCGGTCGGAATCGTGCGCATCGGACAGGAAGGCAATGTGCTCCACATGCTGACGGGAAGTCTTCTTCGGAAAGAGACGGAATTCCTGTGGGGACGGGGAGAGAAGGAGACGGAAGTGCGCATGGCGATTACCGACGGGGATTCCGGATCGGCGGTTTTTGATGAAAACGGAAAGCTGGTCAGCATGATATTCGGATGTTCACAGGACGCCGGAGGCGAGCGTGACTGGGGCGTCCCGCTTCGGGCGATCGTGTCATGTTATGAAAAAATAACAGGAGAAACATAGGAGACAGAAAGAGGGATTCATATGGGTGATTTTTTTAATTTGGACAATAAGTTTTTTCAGGGACTCAGTAAGGTGGTTGACTGTGTGATCTTAAGCGTGCTGTGGGTGTTCTGCTGCATCCCGATGGCAACGACATTTTTCCTGGCATGGCAGAGCGCATCGGTATTCGGATGGATTCTGTGCTGGCTGACATCGTTTCTGGCGGGACCGGCAACGACGGCGCTCTATTATGCGGTCAATAAGGTAATCCGGCACGGAAGAAGCTATCTGTGGAAGGAATACTGGCATGCGTTTAAGAGCAACTTTAAGCAGGCGGCGCTCGCAGCGCTGATTCTGACAGGAGTGGTTCTATTTCTGGGACTGGACTGCTATATTATGTATCAGTTTGCTGCGCAGGGACAAAAGAGCGGCGTGCTGTATGTGGTTTTCCTGGTACTGATTGTGCTTGTCGTGATGCTGGCGGTATATCTGTTTGCCTACATGGCGCGCTTTGAGAACAGTCTGGGGCAGTCGTTTAAGAACGCGGCGCTGATTGCGGTGGCGAATCTTCCGTGGTCGCTGCTTCTTCTGGTGCTTCTGGTAGCGAGCGCCTTTGGCTTGTGGATGCTTCCGTGGCTTATGATACTGCTTCCGGCAGTCTATATCCTGGTGGCGAATTTTATCCTGGAGCGCATTTTCCGCAAGTATATGTCGGCGGAAGATCTGGAGGCGGAGCAGGAACGAAATCAGGAATTTTACAATTAGAAATAAGCGTATTTTTTATTATTGATTTATAGAAAGAGTTATAGTATATTCTTTAGTAGGCGTGGAGAACTAGACTCCGGCAGGACAGATGGGAGATGGAGTATGCAGCAGAGCAGCGGGGCTGTGAGGACAAGAATCGTATTGGATGCGATGGGCGGAGACTACGCACCGGCGGAGCCGGTCAAGGGCGCAGTGGATGCCGTGAACGCACGGTCGGATATTCAGGTGCTCCTGGTAGGACAGGAGGATGTCGTTCGGGAAGAACTGGCAAAGTATACGTACCCCGGAGATCAGATTCAGGTGGTACATGCAGAAGAGGTGATAGAGACTGCAGAGCCGCCGGTGAATGCAATCCGCAGGAAGAAGCAGTCATCCATTGTCATTGGAATGAATATGGTAAAGCAGAAGGAAGCAGACGCATTTGTGTCAGCGGGAAGTTCCGGTGCGATCTTAGTCGGCGGACAGGTGATTGTCGGCCGCATCAAAGGCATTGAGAGACCGCCGCTTGCACCTTTGATTCCGACGGAGAAGGGAGTCTCTCTTCTGATTGACTGTGGAGCGAATGTGGATGCGAGAGCTTCGCATCTGGTGCAGTTTGCGAAGATGGGTTCCATTTATATGGAGAATGTTCTTGGAGTGAAGAAGCCGAGAGTGGCGATTGTCAATATCGGCGCAGAGGAGGAGAAGGGCAATGCCCTTGTGAAGGAGACATTTCCTCTGCTGAAGGCGTGTGAAGACATTAATTTTGTGGGAAGCATTGAGGCGAGAGAGATTCCAAAGGGAGAGGCGGACGTGATTGTCTGCGAGGCTTTCGTTGGAAATGTCATCTTAAAGCTGTACGAAGGACTCAGCAGTACGTTAATCGGTGCCATCAAGAAAGGCATGATGAGCACGTTGAAGAGTAAAATTGGTGCAGCACTTGCATTGCCGGCATTAAAGTCTACGTTAAAGACTTTCGATGCAACACAGTACGGCGGTGCGCCGCTTCTGGGACTGAATGGTCTTGTGGTCAAGACGCACGGAAGTGCAAAAGCAAAAGAGATTACGAATTCTATTTTCCAGTGTGTGACGTTCAAGGAAGAGGACATCAATGGAAAGATCAGGAAAAATATAGTAAGTTCTGCGGAACAGGAAGGAATGTAGGTTATGGAATTTGAAAAGCTGAAAAAAATCATTGCAGAGGTTTTGAATGTGGATGAAGAGGAGATTACGATGGAGACCACATTCGTAGATGATCTCGGAGCAGATTCCCTCGATATTTTTCAGATCATTATGGGGATTGAAGAGGAATTTGACATTGAGATTGCAAATGAAGATGCAGAACATATTGTGACCGTATCAGATGCAGTAGAAGAGATCAAGAATGCTTTAAACTCATAAGAGACAATTTGATGATGCGTCATAAAGCCCTTGTCCGGAAAGCAAGGGCTTTTGTTGATAAGAGGAACCCGTACGGCGGCGTTGCCGCGGGGCACAGAGATTTTGAGGCTTTTTCTTACTCTATACAAGGGCTGTAGGGCAAGAAAAGACCTCCGAAAGAGATGAGGAGGATAATGAAATGTCAAAACTGACAGAACTGGAACAAGTGATTGGTTATGAGTTTAACGAGCAGAGACTGTTGCAGCAGGCACTGACACACAGTTCTTTTGCAAATGAGAAGCACATGAAGAAGCTTTCGGATAATGAGAGGCTGGAGTTTTTGGGAGACGCGGTCTTAGAGGTCGTGTCGAGTGAGTTCCTCTACAAGGAGCATACAGATCTCCCGGAGGGCGATCTGACAAAGCTGCGCGCGAGCATCGTCTGTGAGCCGACGCTTGCGCTGTGCACCAGGGAGATTGACCTTGGAAAGTATCTGTATCTGGGCAAGGGGGAGAACCTGACCGGCGGAAGAGGACGCAAGTCGATTCTTTCGGATGCGCTGGAAGCCGTGATCGGTGCGATCTATCTGGACGGCGGTTTTGAGCCGGCAAAAGCTTTTATCCACCGCTTCATTCTGACGGATATTGAACACAAGAAGCTGTTCTATGACAGCAAGACAATTCTGCAGGAAGTGGTACAGGGGCATTACGAGGAACCGCTTCACTATGAACTCATCGGCGAGGAGGGACCGGATCACGACAAACGTTTCCTGGTGGAGGCGGTGATCGGGAATACGACAATTGGCGAGGGAAGCGGACATACCAAGAAGGCAGCGGAGCAGGAGGCGGCATATCAGGCATTGCTCTGGATGAAAGAGAGAGGTTTATATGTATCTTAAGAGCATTGAAGTGCAGGGATTCAAATCATTTGCGAACAAGATCGTATTTGATTTTCATAACGGAATTACGGGAATTGTCGGACCGAACGGCAGTGGAAAAAGTAATGTCGCGGACGCTGTGCGCTGGGTGCTCGGAGAGCAGAGTGCCAAGCAGCTTCGCGGCGCCAGCATGCAGGACGTCATCTTCGCGGGTACGGAGAACCGCAAGCCGTTAAGTTATGCCTATGTGGCGATTACCATGGACAATTCGGATCATCAGCTTGCCATTGATTTTGAGGAAGTCACCGTGGCGCGGCGTGTGTACCGCTCCGGCGAGAGCGAGTATCTGATCAACGGAAGTCCGTGCAGACTCAAGGATGTGACGGAGCTTTTTTACGATACCGGTATCGGCAAGGAGGGTTACTCCATCATCGGACAGGGACAGATCGAGCGCATCTTAAGCGGTAAGCCGGAGGAGCGCAGAGAGCTGTTCGACGAGGCGGCCGGCATTGTAAAATATAAAAAGCGCAAGGCGACAGCACAGAAAAAGCTGGAGAATGAGCGCGAGAATCTGGTTCGTGTGAATGATATTTTAGCCGAGCTGGAGCGCCAGGTCGGGCCGTTGGAGCGTCAGGCGGAGAAAGCCCGCATCTACCTGAAGAAAAAAGAAGAATTAAAAGAATATGATGTGAATATGTTCCTTCTGGAAGTGGAGCGCATTGAGGCGCAGCTTAAGGAAGTAGAAGGAAAATATCACATCGCGGACGAGGAATCGAAGGAAGCCAGCCAGTCTTACGAGAATATCAAGAGTGAATACGAGAAGCTGGAACAGGACATGGCTTCCATGGATGACAAGATTGCATCCATTCGTGAGGAGATGAGCCAGTCCACCGTGACCAAGGGAAAGCTGGAAGGACAGATCAATGTCTTAAATGAGCAGATCCACACGGCGGAGATGACCGATGAGCATTTAAAGAGCCGTCTGGACTCGATCGATCGGGAAAAGCAGGAGCGCATCGAGTCGCGCGGTACATACGAAGCGGAAAAGCAGGAACTCGACACAGAGCTTGCAGCGGCGGCGACGGAAAAGGAGACGGCGGCAGAGCAGCTGCGGAACATTCAGGAGGAGATCGCGCGCTGCACCGAGGGCATTGAAAAGGGCAAGAACGAGATTATCGAACTGTTGAACCGCAAGGCATCCGTCAAGGCGAGACAGCAGCGCTACGACACGATGATGGAGCAGGTGAACATCCGCAAGGCGCAGCTGACGCAGCGTCTGCTTGCGCGCAAGACCGAGGAGGCGGATCTTACCTCCGTTCTGGAAAGCTATCAGAAGGAGCTCGATGCGGTGAACGCGTCGATCGCAGAACTGAAGAAAAACGCTGCCGGAATGGATGAGCAGAACCGGGAGTGGAAGCGCAAGTCCCTGGAAGCCAATCAGAAGCTGGAGAGCGCGGTTGCACAGTACCATAAGCAGCAGTCCCGTCTGGAGTCTTTGAAAAATATTGCGGAGCGCTATGACGGCTACGGCAACAGCATCCGCCGCGTCATGGAGCAGAAGAGCCGCAACGCGGGAATCCTTGGTGTTGTTTCCGATCTGATCCAGGTGGACAAAAAGTACGAGACGGCGATTGAGACAGCGCTTGGCGGAAATATCCAGAACATCGTGACCGAGGACGAGGAGACGGCAAAACAGATGATCTCCTACTTAAAGCAGAACCGGTACGGACGGGCGACGTTTCTGCCGCTGACGAGTGTGGACGGCAAGGGCAACTTTAAAAACACGGATGCCTTAAAGGAGCCGGGAGTCATCGGTCTTGCCAATACCCTCGTGAAGACGGAGGAAAAATATGCTGGAGTGACCGCTTATCTGCTTGGCAGAGTGATCGTGACGGAGAATATCGACTATGCGATCAAGCTGGCGAAAAAGAACCGCTACTCGTTACATATTGTGACGCTGGAGGGAGAATATTTAAGCCCGGGCGGTTCCATGACAGGTGGAGCATTTAAGAACAGCAGCAATCTGCTCGCAAGAAACCGCGAGATTGAAGAACTCGAGAAGAACGTAAAAGATCTGGATAAACAGAGTGCAGAGCTTAAAAACCGTCTTGAGGACATCAAGACGGCGCAGAGCCTGCTCGCGGAGGACGTCGAGAGCAATAAGGCGAGCCTGCAGGAGGCGTACATTGCGCAGAATACCGCGAAGATGAACGTGGAGCGCGCGATGGAGCAGAAGAACGAGAGCGAGAACGTGTTTGCAGGCTTACAGATGGAGAACCGTGAGATTGAGAGCCAGCTCCGTGAGATTGCGGAGAACAAGGACAAGATTGCAGAGGAACTGCAGTCGGCAAAGGAGCGGGAGGCACAGATCGAGGAGGAGAGCGCCGGATTCCAGAAGATTCTGGATGAGAATGCGGGCAGAGAGGAAGAAGCCCAGAAGGCGGTGTCCGATGTACAGTTAAAGGAAGCCGGTGTGCGTCAGAAGTTAGAGTTTGTTCTGCAGAATCTCGAGCGTGTGAACGGTGAGATAAGACGTTACGAGGAAGAGCGCGAGGGATTCGTCACGGAAGCGAAGGAAGCGAAGGCGGATGCGGAGAAGAAGCGCCACGATATTGAGGAGATCAAAAAGACGATCCTGGCGTCAAAGGACAATTCCGAGCAGCTGGAGCAGGCGCTTAAGGAGCACACGGCGCGCAGGGAAGAAATGTCCTCGGAATACAAGGGATTTTTCCAGAAGCGTGAAGACATTTCCAAGAAGATCTCCGATCTGGACAAGGAGATTTTCCGTCTGAACAGCCAGCGTGAAAAGCTGGAGGAGGCGCACGAGTACCAGAACAATTACATGTGGGAGGAGTATGAACTGACCCTGCATGCGGCGATGGAGCTCCGCAACGAAGAATATACGGATCTTGCGGCGATGAAGAAGATGATCGCGTCCATCAAGGATGAGATCCGCAAGCTGGGCGATGTCAATGTCAACGCGATCGAGGATTATAAGGAGATCTCGGAGCGCTACGGATTTTTGAAAACACAGCATGACGATCTGGTCGAGGCGGAGAAGACGCTGGTCGGCATTATTGAGGAACTCGATACCGGCATGCGCAAGCAGTTCCTGGAGAAGTTCGCGGAGATCCAGACCGAGTTTGACAAGGTATTCAAGGAGCTGTTCGGCGGTGGAAAAGGAACGCTGGAACTGGTCGAGGACGAGGATATTCTGGAGTGCGGCATCCGCATTATCGCGCAGCCACCGGGAAAGAAACTGCAGAATATGATGCAGATGTCCGGTGGAGAAAAGTCCCTGACGGCGATTTCACTGTTGTTCGCCATCCAGAACTTAAAGCCGTCCCCGTTCTGTCTGCTCGACGAGATCGAGGCGGCGCTCGACGATTCCAACGTCGGACGTTTTGCAAAGTATTTGCATAAGCTGACGAAGAGCACGCAGTTCATTGTGATTACGCACAGGCGCGGCACGATGGCGGCGGCAGACCGTCTGTATGGTATTACCATGCAGGAAAAGGGTGTATCCACCCTGGTATCCGTGAATCTGATCGAGGGCGATCTCGACAAATAGCAGG
>ERZ810286.703-NODE-703-length-9581-cov-4.94636_pt1 | contig 9581 bp, 8 predicted proteins | sample MGYA00520485_ERZ810286 | MGnify/ENA primary metagenome ERZ810286 (study PRJEB31588, sample SAMN03399887) | human gut metagenome | study: EMG produced TPA metagenomics assembly of the PRJNA231909 data set (A prospective, longitudinal analysis of the...
TCCCTACACGACGCTCTTCCGATCTCCCGGCGTCAGGTCTTTGATCTCAAGCACATCGCTGCGCAGAATCGGCTTTGGCATGTCCTCTCTCGGGTCTCTCGCCGGCTTCTCCAGCTCCTTGACAATGTCCTGCAGCGTCATCTCTCCCACGCCCAGTTCTTCCGAGAGTTTTTTGTAGTCATGGATCTTTTTGGAAATGCCCTCTACCTTCCGCTCTTTTACGTCAGATAACGTATAACCCAGCCGCTCCAGAAGCCTCTTCGTGGCATCATAGCTCTCCGGATGCACGCCGGTCGCATCGAGCGGATTCTTTCCGTCACCGATCCTAAGGAATCCTGCACACTGCTCATAAGCCTTCGGTCCCAGCTTCGGTACCTTCAAAAGGCCTGCACGGGATACAAATCTGCCGTTTTCCTCGCGGTAGGTTACTATATTTTTCGCCAGTGTCTTGCTGATGCCGGAAACATATTCAAGAAGCGATGCCGATGCGGTGTTCAAATCCACGCCGACTTTGTTCACACAGTCCTCGACCACGCCGCCGAGCGCCTCCCCGAGCTTTTTCTGGTTCATGTCATGCTGATACTGTCCAACACCGATGGACTTCGGATCGATTTTAACAAGCTCCGCCAACGGGTCCTGCAGACGGCGCGCCATGGACGCCGCGCTTCTCTGTCCCACGTCAAAATTCGGGAATTCTTCCGTGGCAAGCTTGCTGGCAGAATAGACCGACGCGCCCGCCTCATTGACAATAATGTACTGTACTTTTACCGGAAGTTCCTTTAACAGGTCCACAATGATCTGTTCGGATTCCCGCGATGCCGTTCCGTTTCCAAGGGAAATCAGGGTAATGTGATATTTGGCAATCAATTTCTTTAATACCGCTTTTGCCTCCGCCACTTTATTCTGCGGAGCCGTCGGATAAATCACCGTCGTATCAAGCACCTTTCCAGTCGGATCTACCACAGCAAGCTTACAGCCTGTCCGAAACGCCGGGTCCCATCCGAGCACCACCTGTCCGGCAATCGGCGGCTGCATCAGAAGCTGCTCTAAGTTCTTTCCGAATACGCGGATGGCGCCGTCCTCCGCATGCTCGGTCAGGTTGCTTCGGATCTCACGCTCGATTGCCGGTGCAATCAGACGGTCATAGGCGTCTTTCACCACATCGCGCAGCACCTCATTCGTCTGCGGGTTGTCCCGGGCAATCACCTTTTTCTCCAGATAGCGCAGAATATCCTCCTGCGGCGCTTCGATCTTCACGGTAAGGAATTTTTCTTTTTCTCCGCGGTTCACCGCCAGAATCCGATGTCCGGCAAGCTTTGCCACCGGTTCGTCAAAGTCGTAATACATCTCATAGACGGACTCCGCCTCCGGATCCTTGGCGGTGGACGTCATCCGGCCTTTCTTCACCGTGAGGTCACGGATGTGCGTACGGTAATCCGCCTCGTCAGAGATGGACTCCGCAATAATATCCGACGCTCCCGCAATCGCCTCCTCGGCGGTTGCAACTCCCTTTTCGGAATCCACGTATTTTGCCGCCTCCTCTATGAGCGGCGTTTTTATCATCTGCAGCGTAATCACACCCGCAAGCGGCTCCAGTCCCTTTTCCTTGGCGATCGTGGCACGCGTTCTGCGCTTCGGCTTGTACGGGCGGTACAAATCCTCCAGCAGAACCATCGTCTCCGCCGAAAGGATCTGCGCTTTCAGTTCGTCCGTCAGCTTTCCCTGCTCCTCAATGCTGGCGAGCACCGTCTCCTTGCGCTCCTCCAGTCCTCTTAAATAGGTAAGGCGCTCCGACAGGTTACGAAGCACCTCGTCGTTTAACGCGCCGGTCGCCTCCTTCCGATAGCGCGCAATAAAAGGAATGGTATTGCCTTCATCGATCAGCTTGACTGCCGCCTCTGTCTGATGACGCTTAATCCCCAGTTCCTCAGAAATTTTTGCAATAATATCCATATCTGTCCTCCAAATTTTACCGAGTCTGCTCCCAGTATACCGAAAATCCGCCGCAATCTCAAGTGCCTTCCTCATTGTCTTTTCGGCTTTCCCATGTTACAATAGATAAAGTTATCCTGCGATATGCCGACAATACCGGTATATCGGGAAAGGTCTGATTATTATGAACAACAAACGACGTTCCCAGCGAATGGAAAATGCTGCTCTGCTTCTCGGCGTGATCGGGGCAGCTACTTTTTGTCTGGTCTATCCGGCACTGATCTGCGGATCTCTTGCCATCGTTTTTGCACTTTTATCCCGGGGCGGCGAGCGCACGCTGACCTCCCGCGCGAAGGCTGCCTTAATCCTCGGCTCCATCGCCCTTGGCATTGTCCTCGCCATGATTATCTACACGTTTGCGATTGCCGAATTATATTACGGCGGCGTGGAAAATATGGCGCGCCAGGTATACGGCACGCTTGGCATTGATTTTGATACGCTGATGAATTCCCTAGACCAGTAAATCCACATGCCACACAAACAGGGCAAGATTTTTGACCAGGCAGTTGACCACGATCAAAAGCAGGGCGATCCAGATATAGACATCACGAAAACGCAGGGCAATCCGTATCCGGTTTCCGCTCACGCGCTCGATGGTCTGGCTGATCATAAACCAGCCGCTAAGCAGCGCAGCATACGGCACAAACGGATGCAGCACAAAGGAGCGCAGCCATTTGCCGGCAAGCAGCGCCCTGACGGCTCTTGTCCCGCCGCACCCCGGGCAGTACGCTCCGGTCAGCGCATGAAACGGGCATGGCAGCAAAAATTTCCAGACCGGAATTCCGGTCACTCTGACAAACAAAAACAGCACCGCGAAAATTCCCGCCGCGCACCAGCCCATAATATAAAAATCCCGGTCTACCCGTCTATCCGTCTGAAACATTTTAATCTCCATTCCAGTCTTACTCCCTGCTATTATAACCGCCGCATTTTCGGTTGTAAAGCACACGCACGTTTCCGGATTCCAAATCTCTTTAACTGCCAGTAGCATATCACGGTCTTCCATGCTATAATGTTCGCGAAGGCAAAAGTGAACATGTATCGAAGCCGAATGCAGATGCTTGCAGCTGCGGGCGGCTTCGGTGCATGTGAACGCGCCCGCGAGTCTGGGAAACCGAAGGTTTTCCAGACTTTTGCCGAAGCGCAAAAACCTTTACCAAACCATACACAAATATCACATCCACAGGAGACTGCACATGTCAAGATCATCCAGCGAATTAAAACGTATTTCACGCGACATTTTAAATAACCGTTATTCCGTACCGATGGCAGCATTTCTGACTGCCTCCTTAATTCCGACGCTCATCGAGATTCCGTTCTCCATGACGCTCGGCGATTATCCCGGCACTCCGCAGCTTATCATCAGCACGATTGCAGATATTTTAATTCTTCTGATCGCCCAGATGCTAGACACCGGCGTTATGCTGGTTCATATGAATATGACGCGCGGTCAGACATACCGCATCCGTGATGTTTTTACACCGTTTCGCAATGGCGCAGAGCGCTTCTTTCTCGCTGCCGTTCTCTTCGATGTATTTCTGGTGATCGCAGGTATTCCTGCCATTGCCGGTGTTCTTTATTTTTATAAAACCGGTGTCTCCGGTCTCTCCGGTGCCCTGCTTGCTGCCGGAAGCATCCTCGGTCTGATTTTTACTTTCTGTGTGTTGCTTACCTACCGCATGGTTTTCTTCTTTCTTTTAGACCATCCGCATTTAAGCGTGCGGGATGCTTTTCGCACCTGCCGTAAATTTATGCGCGGACGACGCAGGAAGCTGCTTTACATTTTATTCAGCTTTCTCGGCTGGGGCGCGCTTGTCATCTGCTCTTTTGGCATTGCGGCTCTCTGGATCAGTCCTTATATGACGCAGACGCTGCTCACTTTCTATCTCGACGGTACCGGCGAACTGGACCAGATTCCCGTCCGTGATTACGATCAGGAGGCAAGACGTTTCACCGGCTCTATTTTTTGATATCTTATGGCAAATCAGAAGTTCTGATTTGCCATTTGTATATATGCAACTATCAATCATATCACATCAGGAGGAGTTTACTATGAACGAAAAAGACGGAGCAATCCGCGACGCCAGCGTACTTGGCGTACCAAAAATGCTGATTCTTGGCCTGCAGCATATGTTTGCCATGTTCGGCGCAACCATTCTTGTACCAATTCTTGTCAACAGCTACTTCGGCGAAGATGTTCTACATGTACAGGTTACATTGATCTGTGCCGGTATCGGAACTTTATTTTTCCATCTATGTTCCAAATTCAAGGTTCCGGCGTTTCTCGGTTCTTCCTTTGCCTTCCTCGGCGGTTTTGCCACGATTGCAAACATGGATTCCGGTGTATTCGCCGACATGCCCAACGCTGACAAACTTTCCTATGCCTGCGGTGGAATTGTTGTCGCGGGCCTTTTATATCTGATTCTCGCGCTGATTATCAAGCTTGTCGGTGTCAAGAAGGTCATGCGTTTTCTTCCGCCGGTCGTAACCGGTCCGATCATCATCTGCATCGGACTGAGCCTTGCCGGTTCTGCCATCAACAACGCTTCCACCAACTGGCTTCTCGCCCTCATCGCTCTGGTTACGATCATTGTTTTCAATATCTGGGGCAGGGGAATGTTTAAGATCATCCCGATTCTGATGGGCGTCATTATTTCTTATATTGCCGCATTGATCTTCAACGCCATGGGCATGACAAACGCAGACGGCTCCGCCATTCTTTCTTTTACCGACATCGCAAACGCTTCCTGGGTCGGCGTACCGGCATTTTCCCTCTGCAAATTCAATCTGTCCGCCATTTTGGTCATGGCTCCGATCGCACTCGCAACCATGATGGAACACATTGGCGATATTTCTGCCATCTCCGCGACGGTTGATCAGAATTTTATCGAAGATCCAGGACTTCACCGCACCCTGATCGGTGACGGACTCGCCACTTCCCTGTCCGCTCTCGTCGGAGGTCCCGCAAACACCACCTACGGCGAAAATACCGGCGTGCTCGAGCTGAGCAAGGTATACGATCCAAAGGTCATCCGCATCGCAGCCTGCTACGCCATCATCTTAAGCTTTATTCCGAAGATGGCTGCTGTGATCGGTTCCATGCCGTCCGCTATCATCGGTGGTGTCAGCTTCATGCTCTACGGTATGATCTCCGCCATCGGCGTCCGCAATGTTGTGGAAAATCATGTGGATTTTACGCAGTCACGCAATCTGATCATCGCAGGCGTGATCTTCGTGTGCGGTCTTGGTTTCTCCGACGGTCTTACCTTTACGATCGCCGGAACCTCCGTCACACTCACCGCGCTGGCAGTCGCAGCGATCGCAGGTATTTTCTTAAATGCCATCCTGCCGGGCAACGACTATCACTTCGGAAAAGACATCACAGGTGACGCGAACCGCGGTATTGACATGAAGCCGAATCTTCACGAAGATACCAGCTACGCAGATACAGAGGAATAAACATACCGCCAAAAGCGGAGGCGGCAGGGAACAGTGCCCGGATGATGTAAAAGTTTTCTGACGTTTCAGGATGCAACCGGAGACGGTCATTCTGATCGCAAAATCCGGTATTTCTAATCCGCACCGCGTTTGACATCCTCGATGATCCGTGTCTTTCCAAGTTTTGAGCACTCCGCGAAATGTGGCCGCACTCCGCAGACAATTTAAGGGCTTTCGTGTGTGCCCCTTGTCGACACCGCTAAACAAAACATAACCGCGCGAAGCCGATGTCTGAGTTGGCATCTGCCCTATTTTCAATAGCAGATGCCAGCGAGTTTCGGTTCGCGCGGTTTTATATTGTCTGTGAAGCGGTGCCGCTAGGGGCACCAGGAAGTCCGCTCATTGTCTGCGGCGTGTCGGACACATCCCGCGGATTGTCAAAACGTGGCCAAGACACAGAATCCGATGTCAAACGCAGTGTGGAAGAAATACAGGGATTTTGCTCAAAAGAATGACCGTCTCCGGTTGCACTCTGAAACGCTGTAAACCTTTTTACATGATGCCCGCGATCCCTGCTGCTTCCACTTTCCGCGGTATTTCTTAAATGTAGTGCAGATGAATCTCTCCGAAGTTCGCGGAGCCATTCAGATACAGCACCGTGCTGCTCGTTCCGATGCTGCTGCCGGTCTCACGGATGGCGCCGAACGAACGGTCCAGATTATTCTGAATCTTCCATTCTTTCGGGATGTAAAGGTTGGTCTCCCCGAAATTATTCTCCACACTCACATTTGCAGAACCTTCCTGCACGATCGCATTGTCGAAGTACACCGAAAGCGATCCGAAATTATTTTCGATGGCGGCGCGTCTGAAGTTGTCGGAGTTGATGTAGCGGATTGCGGAACCGAAGCTGTTCTCACACCGGATCTCTTCGCCGGTATACTGTTCACTGCTGGATGTCCCGACATTGCCGGTCACCGTCTTCCATTTCCGCTTTTTCCCGCCGAAAATGAGTGACAGACCGATGCTTCCGAGGAATGCCGCGCCGAGCACCGTCCACGGCGTGAGTGCCGTAATTCCAAGCGGCTCATCGTATATGATACAGATAAACGCAATTGAGAACAGGATTTCCCAGAAATTCACATTGCGGATTCCCTCGACAAAAAGCCAGAGGAAAAATACGGTCAGAATAATGCTGAACACGCCGATATCCGGCAGAATTCCAAATTTGCTTATAACGACATACACTGCTGCGAGGATAAAAAAGATTCCCCAGAATACTTTGCTACTTTTCATGATGCAACCTCTTTTCTTCTAATTTTTGAGTCAACGGTTTATAGTAATACCGCGATACATAGACCTTCTTGTGCGTGTTCAAAAACGCCACCACACTCGACGCCGTCAGATTGCGGTCAATAGAGTAAATCTGATCCGTGTTTAAGATCGTGGATTTGGATACTCTCATAAAAACGCCCGGAAGCATATCTTCCAGCTCGTATAGTTTGTACCGGGTCTGATACACCTCATCCCGGGTGTGTGCGCTGATCCCGTTCTCGTCTGTCTCGAAAAACAAAATCTTGGACAATGTCACATAGTATTCCGTGTTCCCTTTATAAAGCAGGATCTTCTCGGAAGCGTTGGTGACATCCCGCACGGCGCGCTGCACGGCAGCGACCTGTTTCGTCAGACCGCGGCAGCGGATAATCACTTCATCCTCCGCGGCGCTCTCGTCAATCTCAATTTTTATTTTCATCTCTGTAACTCCTTTGATGGTTCCAGTATAAAAAAAGAACCTCCCGGTGTAAACAGTTTTACACCAAGAGGTCATTTTCTCCGGGTAAGTGGTAACACTTTCCCGTTCCTGTCACATTAAAGTGTCTTTAACTTCTCTACGCCCGCATCCAGATAAGCGTTCTCCATCGTTGCAAACGCTCCCTTGTCTGCCTGCTCCGCAAACGCCGGATCAAGCGGAAGCTTTCCGAATACCGGGATCCCGAGCTCTTTTGCGACATCGTCGATATGACTCTCGCCAAACAGCTTGATCTCTTTTCCGCAGTCCGGACATTTCAGGTAGCTGAAATTCTCCACCAGACCGAGCACCGGCACATGCATCATCTCCGCCATGTTGTACGCCTTTTTCACAATCATCTGCACGAGTTCCTGCGGGGACGTCACAATCACGATTCCGTCTACCGGAAGCGACTGGAACACCGTAAGCGGTACATCTCCGGTTCCAGGCGGCATATCCACTAACAGATAGTCCACGTCTCCCCAGACTGTCTCGTTCCAGAACTGTTTTACCACGCCGGCAATCACCGGACCTCTCCAGATGACAGGTGCCTCCTCGTCATCCAACAGCAGGTTGATCGACATGATCTTGATGCCGTTCTCCGTCTCCATCGGAACCATTCCGTCGTCCGTTCCGTATACCTGTCCATGAATTCCGAACATCTTAGGAATCGACGGACCGGTAATATCCGCATCCATGATGCCTACCTTGTATCCGGCGCGGTTCATCGCTGCAGCGAGTGATGCTGTGACAAATGATTTGCCGACGCCGCCTTTTCCGCTGACAACACCGATCACTTTCTTAACGTTGGATGCCGCATTCATCGGCTCCTTGGCAATTCCGCCGCCTGCTTTATTCTTCGCGTTGCTCGGACATCCCTCGCAGCTCTCCTTTGAGCAGCTGGATGCTCCGCTGCAATTACTGTTCTCTGGCATATTCTTTCCTCCTTAAATCGCTTACATCTTCTCTATCAGGCTTCTTTTTTCTCTCTGGCACGCTTTTCCTTTTCTGCAAAAATCGCCGCCAGCGACTCCGTGTAAGGCGCTCTCGCCACACCGTATTCGGTAACGATGCCTGCAATCAGCTCATGATCCGTCACATCAAATGCCGGATTGAAGACCTTGATGCCCTCCGGTGCCATGCGCTCCTTGTACCACATTTCCGTGACTTCCTCCGCCGGACGCTGCTCGATCTTGATCTCAGCTCCGGTCGGCGTATTTAAGTCGATCGTCGACGTCGGCGCGCAGATATACACCGGCACACCGTAATACTTTGCCACCGCTGCCACCACAGAAGTACCGATCTTATTCGCCGCATCTCCGTTCGCCGCCACACGGTCACAGCCGACAAATACCGCATTAACCCAGCCGTTCTTCATGACTGTCGCCGACATATTGTCGCAGATCAATGTGACATCCACCCCGGAAGACTGCAGTTCAAATGCTGTCAGTCTGGCGCCCTGCAACAGGGGTCTGGTCTCATCCGCAAATACACGAAAATGATAACCGCGTTCCTCTCCCAGATAGATCGGCGCCGTCGCGGTGCCATATTTGCTTGTGGCGAGCTGTCCCGCATTGCAGTGCGTCAGAATGCCATCCCCCGGCTTTACCAGAGTCAGACCATGCTCTCCGATCATCCGGCACACCCAGATATCTTCCTCCTGGATCGCCACAGACTCCCGGTGCAGTGCCTCCTTGATCTGCGCTACAGTCTCCCCACTGTGTGCCTCCACAACACGCTGCATCCGGTTTAACGCCCAGCTTAAGTTCACGGCTGTCGGGCGCGAAGAATCCAGATACTCCTTCTGCCGTACAAACTCACGGTAAAATGTATCGTAATCCTCCGTATCCATCCGTTTTGCCAGCACATAGATCCCATATGCCGCCGCCACTCCGATCGCCGGTGCTCCGCGCACCTGAAGCAAATAGATCGCGTTCCAGATTTCCTGCGCCGTGTGAAGCGAAATGATCTCTATTTTTCCCGGCAGCTTCGTCTGGTCGATGATCACCACTGCATTGTTCTCATCATCCAGCCGCACGGTGTCATAATCCATAATATTCCTGCTCTGCTGTTCTCCCACACTTTCACCCCTCTATTCTTATTCATCACAGACTATTATACTCTCTTTTGTCGATGTTTCCAAGAAGACGCCCGCTTTCTCGTGTTCTTTTTTGCGGACAAAAAAGGAATTGCCGCAATAAGCATAGATCGTTTGGGTGATAAGTAATAATATGAGAAGACCACACCGTGGGATTTCAGATGGAAATACAAATGAAAATTCGTTGGAGAAAAATGTGTGCATTTCTTCCTGCTGAATGTTTGCATCGGATTCCGTGTCTCTTCCACGTTTGGACAATCCGACGGG
>ERZ810286.710-NODE-710-length-9496-cov-4.22921_pt1 | contig 9496 bp, 6 predicted proteins | sample MGYA00520485_ERZ810286 | MGnify/ENA primary metagenome ERZ810286 (study PRJEB31588, sample SAMN03399887) | human gut metagenome | study: EMG produced TPA metagenomics assembly of the PRJNA231909 data set (A prospective, longitudinal analysis of the...
TGTTGCAATGGCTGGAAAAGCGTCACCCATATATGTAGCACATCCAGCAATTGTAAAGGCAGCAGTGTCTAATGCATTTGGAACAAACAAAATAAGTTTGTCAGCTGGTTCTTATACAGTTCCAGTGTCGTTAAAAAAAGCAGATGATGTTGAACAGAATTCAATGGCGGCCGGGGCTGTAGGGAAAAATGCAACATTAGAAGTAGCAGAAGATGGAACAGCAAGTTTAGAAGTTGAATTAAAAGCATTAAATCTTCATGGAATGACAGGTGTAGCAAAGGATTTAAAAGTTTATCAGGGAAACGATACAAAATCAGAAACAAAAGATGTGACTGTTGAGGAAACAGATGAAGCTGGTAATCCAACAAAGATCAAATTTACGATTCCAGAGAGTGCAAAAACAACAGATGGTATCTATCTTCATATGACGATCAGCCCAATGGGAATGGGAACAGATGCATTTTTAAAGGTTGATTATGCAAGTCTTAAAGGAAATGAAAACGTATCAGGTGGAACAAAAGAAAATACGATTCATATCGCACAGTTTGGCGGGTACGATATTAAAACAGTTGTCACATACCAAGATGGAAAAGTGACAGATCTTCAGATTAAAGGAGAAAATTTTGAAGGAAAATATGCAGAAGAAAATGAAAATATCTATCTGCCAAAAGCGATCAATAAAATAAAAGATCAGATACAAGGTCTTGATATCACAGATCAGAATTCCTTTGACAAAGTTGATACTGTATCTGGAGCAACGACAAGTGCTTCCGCGATTAAAAATGCAGTTATGGAATCTCTAGGATTAACATCAAAAGAGGAAGTTCTTGCACCAGCACCAGAAACAGTGGAAGAAGGTACTTATGAGATTCAGATGAAAAATATGACAAGTACAGTAGAACATAGCTTGTCTGCAGAAAATTCTGAGAATAAAGTAACAGCAACATTAAAGGTTGATAAAAATGGAAAGATGACATTATCATATCCAGTGGTTACAAAAGAAGCAATGGATGTATTAGCTTTTAATGGGTATTATAATGGATCAGATCTGACAAAAGAAGGATCCGAAGAGACAAAAGATGGTGAGAGTGTAACAACTGTAAATATGCCATTAACAGGTGATAAACCAGAATTAACTTACAAAGCAAACTTTAAAATGTATGTACCAGCAATGAGTAATTTAAGTGGTGAACATGGCGGAATTGCATTTGATCATGGAAAATTTGATACAGATGCTGAGATCACGTTATATTGGGATACATTAAAAGAAAAGAAAGACAAAGAAGTACTTTCTGATGGAATCTACAAAGTAGATGCAAAGATGTTAAAAACAAATGGAAGAGATCTATCAATGGCAAATAATGCGATCGCACATAAAGTAAAGTTAACAGTAAAAGATGGAAAATATTATGTCACATTAAACTTAAAGGCAATGAATATTCCATTCGGTGGACAGACATTCCATGGATACTTAAATAAGATTCAGTACATTGAAAATGGAACAGAAAAAGACGTTACAGTTGATCAGGTTCAGAAAAACACGAATGGTGACATTGTATCCGATGAATTTGGAAGCAATTATCCAGATCTTGTAACATTCCCATTGACAGATGAAGCTGTAGAAACAGGAATCGCACCAATGCAGGTATTTATACCAATTATGGACAGCATTGTATCAGGAATGGGAACTCAGAAAATGAATCTTTCCTTAGATTTTACATCAGCCGTTAAAACAACAGCAGATGATAAAGATTTTAGCAGTGAAGATGTAACAGAAGAAGCACCAAAGAAAGAGGAACAAAAACCATCAACAACAGTTCAGAAGCCAGCTGCAACAGTCCAGAAGCCAACTGCAACACAGACGACAACGACTGTGAAGTTAGCAGCAGTCACAGGTCTGAAAGTTAAGAATTCTTCCAAGAAAACGGTAACAGTAACATGGAAGAAAGTCAAAGGTGCAACAGGATATGTTGTATATCGTGCGACAAAGAAGAATGGTAAATACAAAGCAGTTAAGACGATCACAAAAGCATCGACAACAAAATTTAAAAATAAGAAACTGAAGAAGAAAAAGACATATTATTATAAAGTCCGTGCAATTAAAAAAGCAGGAAAGAAAGTAACATACAGTAAATATTCAAAAGCAGTTTCTGTAAAAATTAAAAAGTAACAGGAAACATATGATAAAGCCGCTGTAAATCTACAGGGGCTTTATAGTCCCCATAAAAGAGTAGAAAAAATCATGAAGAAAGCACAATATTTTTGCTTTGTCAGCTGTGTCATTTCCGTTATATTATGCTGCCTGGCTGGTTTTGCATTTGTAGATCATAAGGCAGCAGCGGATGAAAAAAATATATTAGAAGATGGAACTTATACCATGCAAAGTTTCTTAAGAAGCGCCTCATCAGATCAGGCTTCTATGGGAAATGCGGGGATTGTTCAGCCAATACAATTGATCGTAAAGAATGGAACTTATACAGTAAGAGCAGAATGCAAGGCACTGAGTACAAAATTAGGAAAGATTAATTTTACAGGATATCTTGCCCAGATGTCTTATTTTCCAAATTGGAAGACAACATCTGGAAAGATTGAGGCACCAGAAAATGAAACACCAATCCCAATAAATATAGAATCATATTTTGAAAATACATATGACAGCTATAATGATCCTAAGACAGGGACAGATTCTAGGGTAAAAGGAAAATTGTATCCACATTACATGAGTTTTCCGGTAAATTATCAACAGGAAGAAATGTGGGTTCAGGTTTACGTACCTGTTATGGAAGCGATCAGCAAAGGGAGCGGTCTTCAATATGCAAGATTTCAATTTGACTGGAATACATTAAAGAAGGTGAGTGACGAGACGAAAATTGAGTCATCTGTTACAACGCAGCAAGACAAACAAACAACAACTACAGCAAAGGAAAGCCAAGTTAAGAAAACTACAACAAGGAAATCAAAGCTAAATATAAAGAAATTAGAAGATGGGGTTTACAGTATTTCTGGCAAGATGTTAAAGACAGATAAGAAGACAGAGTCCATGGCAAATGAAGCAATCAATCATAAGATAAAACTCACAGTCAAAAATGGAAAATATGATATAACACTTGATTTTAAAGGATTGAATATTAGTTCAAGTTACGGCTATTTAAGCAAGATCAAATACTTTACGAATACTTATAAGATCGATCAATATAAGGTACCAACAGGTTCATTAAAAAATGTAACCGTGGATTCTTATCAAAAAGACACAAAAGGAAAGAAAGTCAGAGATTCTTATGGAAGTGATTATCCAGATCAAGTGACATTTCCACTGATATCAAGAGCAAAAAACGATGGATATGTACCATTACAGGTGTTTGTTCCGATCATGGATGCGATCAGTCCGGGAAGTGGTACGCAGGCTGTATATCTGAAATTAGACCTTAATTCTGTAAAGGCAGTAAAAAATTCAAAGGAATTTGTATCAAATGATAAAAATACAGAAAAAAACAGTACTGCAATGACAACAAATACTTCTTCAGCAGGAAGTCATGAGAAAGTTACGATTCAAAGTTCAAAATTACCAGAGACAACACAATCCAATGTACAGGGACAGCCAGCTGTGGAAGAAAAAAGTTTTAATACTGAACAGGTTTCAACGTCAACAAACAGTGGAAGCCAGACATTACAGGAAGATGAGGAAGAAACACCGATCATAGTACCATCGATCATGAGTGTATTACTTTCTATTCTAGGTATAGTTTATAAAGTAAAGAGCAGAGGATTATAAAAATGAGAAAATATATCGTTCAATTAAAAAACTGGATATTGATTTTAGTAGTGATCCTGTCTCTTGGGAGTCTTTCAAAAGATGTAAAAGCATCATCAGGAAATGTCTACAGTTGTCAGATTGCAAGAACCTATCAGCATCCAGTTACTGGAAAAGTAGAAGATTCTGGAGGAAATTCATCGAAAGCAACTGGGCAGGGAATGGTCGAAGGAGCAATATCATCCAAAGGATTATTAGAAGTAACAGACTCTGGAGATTATTATCTGACATTTCGTATAAGCCTCGTAGATTATACATCAGATCTGAATTTTTCCGTGCAGAAACGTGGAACATCAGGATTTCAAACACAATCTGTGACACAGACGGCGACAGGAAAAGATAATAATGGAACAACAAAAGATTTAAGGATCAAACTTCCATCCCAAGACAGTATCATCCGTTGTTCCATGTATGTAAAACCAATGGGAAGAAACGTCATCTTCTATTTCTACCCAGGTAATTATACTGCAGGGAATTCCGTAGGTATGAAGGCTTTGATGGTCACAACATCATCTTCCGATACGCAGACATCAAACAACAACCAGACAACAGCTGACACAAATAATACAGCCAGCCAACAGACAACAACTGCATCCCAAGGAGCTGCAACACAAAGCAGTGACGATTCCTTAAGCAACGCCCAGGGACTTAGTTTATCTACGGCACCGAAGACGACCACAAAGAAGAAAACATCTTCTGAAAAGTCTGTGGGAACATGGATTTTGATCTTAACGGTTTCTATGACATTTTCAGGATTGGTCTTACTTGGAGTGGCAGCGACGATCGTTTACTATTACCGCAAAAACTGGGATAAATGGGGTGGTGATCAGGATGAATATGATGAGATTTACAACGATGAAAACTAAATTAAGAAAATATCCGAGCATTTTTTTGATCCTGTTGCTTGCAATTTCCTCTTGTTTCCTGACAGGTTGTGTAAACCAGCACCCAAAAGACAGCAAAAAGAGCAGTCAGGGAGAGAGCGTGGAAACTATGCTTGAGATCACAGATCCAAAGGAAAAACAGGCAGTGTTAAATGCAAAGGCGAAAGTCAAAGCATTGTCAGGCAATCCAAGGATCGTCGCAACATCTCCGGCTGTTGCAGATATTTGTGACAAGCTGGATCTTGATCTTGTCGGTGTACCAAAGAGCAGTGTTTCCAAAATTCCATCAAGATACAAAAAGGTAAAGAAAGTCGGACTTGCCATGAGTCCCGATATGGAAATCGTATCTTCTTTAAATCCTGATTGGATCTTAGCTCCTTCTTCTCTGGAAACTGACTTAAAACCAAAGTTTGAAGAACTGAAGAATACGGAGTATGCATTCTTAAATCTAAGAAGTGTGCAGGGAATGTACCGTTCGGTTCAGGAATTAGGGGAAATCTTTGGAAAACAGCAGGAAGCCGAGAAGATGACCAAAGAGTTTACAACATTTTATAAAAGTTATACAAAACGAAATAAAAATAAAAAACATCCCAAAGTTCTCGTACTGATGGGACTTCCAGGAAGTTATGTCATTGCGACAGAGAATTCCTATGTTGGAAGTCTGGTCAAACTTGCTGGTGGTGAAAATGTTTACCAGAATACGGATCAGGAGTTTTTAACAGTCAATACTGAGGATATGAAGAAGAAAGAACCAGATATCATCGTCCGTGCGGCACATGCGCTTCCAGATCAGGTGACAAAAATGTTTAACGAAGACTTTGAAACTAACGATATCTGGAAACATTTTGATGCTGTGAAGAACAAACGGGTTTATGACCTGACATATGAATACTTTGGAATGAGTGCAAACTTCAAATATAAGAAAGCATTAAGTGAATTAGAAAAAGATTTTTATCAGAATACAAAAGGAACACAGGAGGTGAAAGAATAAATGTTTTTCAAGAAGGTAAAAAAAGCAGACCTTGAAGCAGTTAGTTCGAGGAATGTCGATCAGGAGAGGCAGGAAAATAAAATGATGCGAGCATGGATTTCCTTTGGCGTTGTCATTATATTGTTAATTCTTTTATTCTTTGCCTCTATTAATATCGGAAGTCTGAAAGTTGGATTTGGGGAGCTCCTTTCTGGTCTGTTTGTCAAATATAACAAAGACGTGGCAACGATCTATGATCTGCGTTTTCCACGAATCATCATTTCGATGTTAGCAGGAGCGGCCATTGCGGTTTCTGGTGTGTTATTCCAGGCGGTATTGAAAAATCCACTGGCAGATCCGGGAATTATCGGTATCTCAAGCGGGGCAAGTTTTACCGCTGTCATTATTACGGCATTTGCACCAACACTATATTTCTTCACACCGATCGCAGCATTTGCAGGTGGTGTGGTCGCATTTTTCATGGTGTATTGTTTGTCATGGAAGGGTGGCTTAAGTCCGATGAGAATTATCTTAACTGGTGTGGCAGTAAACAGCTTATTTACTGGGTTATCCAGTGCCTTAAATTCTATGTCCGGCGGGGACAGAACTGGTGTGGCAGCAATCGTTGAGGCGAATATCACACAGAAGACATGGGATGATGTCACAACATTGCTTCCATATGTGGTTGCAGGATTATTCCTTGCAATGTTATTTACACAGGAATGTAATCTGTTATCTCTGGAAGATAAAACCGCAAGAAGCTTGGGAGTGAATGTCAATGTCACAAGAATCGTGATCTCACTTGTTGCAGTCTTACTTGCAAGTATTTCCACAGCCGTTGCAGGTGCGATCAGCTTCCTTGGATTAATCGTTCCACATATCGGAAGAATTTTAGTCGGAAGCAACCATAAGATGCTGATCCCGTTTTCCGCATTTTTTGGGGCATTTACATTTTTGCTGGCAGACACGATCGGACGTACGATCGCAGCACCAAATGAAGTCAGTGCTGCCGTGATCATGAGTGTTGTCGGTGGTCCGTTCTTTATCTTACTATTAAGGAGGTCTGGAAGATATGGCAAATAAAGAAGAACTCCTTGCAAGATTACAAGAAGAGAAGCCAGCGATGGAAGTCAGGGACTTATCCTTTGCATATGGAAGCAATCAGATTCTAAAAGATATTTCCTTAATGATCAAAGAAGGTAAGATCACAACGATCATGGGAGCCAATGGATGTGGAAAATCAACACTGTTTTCTCTAATGACAAAGAATCTGAATCCAAACCGTGGAAAAGTTTTTCTGCATGGAAAGAATATCAAGAATTTAAAGTTAAATGAATTTGCAAGAAAAGTATCGATCGTTCATCAGTATAATCAGGCGGCCGATGATATCACCGTGGAACGACTGATCTCTTATGGTCGTACCCCTTATATGAAATTAATGGGCGGCAAAAGTGAGGAAGATGAGAAACTGATAGATCATGCGATCGAAGTGACAGGACTTGAGGAATTCAGGAACCGCGAGTTAAGTCAGCTTTCTGGTGGCCAGAGACAGCGAGTCTTTATCGCAATGGCACTGGCACAGAACACGAAGATCTTATTTCTTGATGAGCCAACGACGTATCTGGATATCCGTTATCAGTTGGATATTCTGCGACTAGTCAAGAAATTAAACAGGGAATACGGAATTACGATCGTGATGGTACTTCATGAGATCAATCAGGCCATTCATTTTTCTGATGAAGTCATTGGATTAAAAGACGGAAAAGTGTTGGTACAGGGAGATCCAAAGGATGTGATCACAACTGAAAGTATCAGTGAACTTTACGATGTTCATTTAAATGTAGCAGATATCGATGGACAGAAATTTGTTCTGACAGTATAGAATATTAATGAAAAGGAGATGAAAAATATGAGAAAAAATCCGATCCGATATGTGTGGATGGCACTTGGAATCTTATGTCTGGTGCTTGGGACGATAGGGGTTGTACTTCCAATTCTGCCGACGGTTCCATTTTACATGGCAACAGTGTTTTGCTTTGCAAAGGGTTCAAAAACACTTCACGATTGGTTTTTAGGGACAAGTCTTTACAAGAAACACTTGGAAAGCTTTGCAAAAGAGAAAGCAATGACGAAGAAAACAAAGAGATCCATCATTGCGATGGTAACGATCTTAATGGCAATCGGTTTTATTATGATGAACAACGTACCGATCGGCCGTGTAGTTCTTGTGATCGTGTGGATTTTTCATTTCTTATATTTTGGATTGAAAGTAGAAACTGTCAAAGAAGAGAAAGCAAAGGAAATAATATATGATTAAAACAAGATTGGTAAAATTACTTTCCCATACAAAAAAATATATTGTACAGATGGTCCTGTGGCAGTGGATCGCATTATTAGGGCAGATCGCAGCGATCTTTTCCATTGGAAGAATGGTGGACTTTATTTTGATGCACCAGATGAGTGATCAGGTGATCCTTACAACATTTATGGTTTTGGTGGTTGCAGTAGCGATCCGTTTCTTATGTGATCAGATGGCAACAAGGGCGTCATTTGCAGCAAGTGTTGATGTGAAAAGAATTTTACGAGAAAAGATCTATGAGAAATTGTTATGTTTAGGGGCTTCTTATCGGGAACATGTTTCAACATCAGAAGTCGTACAGATGAGTACCGAAGGCGTGGAGCAGCTTGAAATTTATTTTGGGAAATATCTTCCGCAGTTGTTTTACAGCATCTTAGCACCAGTAACATTATTTATCATTTTATCCTTTATCAGTTTAAAGGCAAGTGCGGTACTGCTGATCTGCGTTCCATTGATTCCGATTTCAATCGTTGCGGTGCAGAAACTCGCAAAGAAATTATTGAATAAATACTGGGGACTATACACAACACTAGGAGACAGTTTTCTTGAGAATCTTCAGGGAATGACAACATTAAAGATCTATCAGGCGGATGAAATGAAAGCGGTCGAGATGGATGAGGAAGCGCAGAATTTTCGTAAGATCACGATGAAAGTTTTGACAATGCAGTTAAATTCAACCAGCGTCATGGATATCATAGCCTACGGTGGCGCTGCTGTCGGAATGATCACAGCGATTCATCAGTATATTGCTGGAAATATCACGATTGGCGGAGCATTGATCATTTTATTGTTGGCTTCAGAATTTTTTATTCCGTTAAGATTGTTAGGATCATTTTTCCACATTGCGATGAATGGAATGGCAGCGAGTGATAAGATTTTTGGACTGCTTGATCTGGAAGAAGGAGAGAGCGGAGAATCCAAGTTTCCACAGGGAGAGTTAGAGATTTCACTTGATGATGTTCATTTTGCTTATGAAAAAGATCGTGAAATCTTAAAAGGAATCACAATGAACTTCCCTGCAAACAGCTTTATTTCTTTTGTTGGGGAATCTGGCTGCGGAAAAAGTACACTGGCAGGGATCTTAACAGCGAGAAATCGTGGATATACTGGAAGTGTCAAGATCGGTGGTGTGGATATCTCCGATATTATGGAAAATGAATTGATGTCCCATATGACGAAGATCACACATAACAGTTATTTATTTGCAGGAACAGTCAAAGAAAATCTTCGTATGGCAAAACCAGATGCAAGCAAAGAAGAGATGGAAGAAGTGTTAGAGAAAGTAAATCTTCTGGCATTTTTAAAAGAACAGGATGGATTACAGACTGTCTTGTCAGAACGCGGGGAAAACTTCTCAGGTGGTCAGAGACAGCGTCTGGCACTTGCAAGAGCGCTGCTGTTTGATACACCGATCTACATATTTGACGAAGCGACATCCAATATTGATATGGAAAGTGAAGAAATGATCATGA
>ERZ810286.733-NODE-733-length-9326-cov-5.04951_pt1 | contig 9326 bp, 8 predicted proteins | sample MGYA00520485_ERZ810286 | MGnify/ENA primary metagenome ERZ810286 (study PRJEB31588, sample SAMN03399887) | human gut metagenome | study: EMG produced TPA metagenomics assembly of the PRJNA231909 data set (A prospective, longitudinal analysis of the...
CGCTCTTCCGATCTCTCATACCACTGCAGGCGCTCGCTCTCCTCTTCCTCACTGTACAGCACCGCCGCCAGAATCTCACCTGTGACGACCGCCTTCCCATCCTCCACATGGCTTTCGACGTTGCGGAGTTCTACACTGCGCCACAGAATTTCCCGCACATTGGGTTTGTTTGACGGCAGAACAATCTCACTCTTCTGCCGGCAGACATCCCGGCAGGATGCGAGCAGATTGAGCGCTCCCCAGGTTCCCGTGTTCTGCTGGTAATCCCCCGGCAGTTCCAGTCTGGACGTAAACTCCTCCAACACCTGTTCCTCCGCCGAGGCACGCAGCACAACCACCGCACGGATGCTCAATTTTCTCGAATTGATTACGCCGACTGTCAGATCCTCGATCTCTCCGGCGGCATGTACCTCCCCGTTCTCCTGCAGCCCGTCTATATTGAGTTTCTCCTGAAACGGAATCTCTCCTTTGAGGCAGCTGATTTTTCCATCACTCTGCTCACACCGGTAAAGAATGTGAAACACCAGGCTTCCTTTTACCCACACCGCCTTGTTTGCCGCCTTCACCTCGTCAAACCGCAGTTCGCCATTTTCTTTCAAAACCTTCATGATGTCCGGCCGGTAGTCCGGGACATTATAGTCATCATCCAGCGTGATCTGGCTGACCGCCGTGCCATTCTGCTGTATTCTATGTATCTTTACTTTTTCGAGTTCCAAAAAAATATCCCCCATATCCGAATCTTTGAAACATCTTATTCGAATACGGGGAATATTATACCTGATACCTTATGTTAACATAATTTCATCCGAATATCTCTTGTAATGATATCCGAATAACTGAATGAAAGTAACTGAGGCGGATTTTCTTCCTGCTCGTCATTCACCAGTATTGTAAAAACACTCGGATATGCGTTCTGAATGACTCCTTCCTGGATGTCGACCTTGTTGCGTCCTCTGTCAAGCTGAATCAGTACCTTCCGTCCGCACTGCTGATACACGGAAGCGCGTACCTTATGGATGTCTGCCTGTTGCATTGTCTACCTCCCTGTTCCGGCTTCTTATCGTCCTAACACCGAATACCATTCCGCTTTAGTTTATCACTGTACTAAATTTTTGTCAAACAAACCGGAGAATTTTTTAAAAATATCAAGAAAATTCACTCAAATATGGTACTTTCGTCACGTTTTTCGGTTTTTATTACAATATAAGGATAACTCGGTCCGCTGCTTACCTGTTCTCCCTTTCTCGGTCCCACAAGTTCCGTATCGAACAAAATCGCATTCGACGTCAGATACAGATCCCGGATGCAGATGCTGTAACCTCCCGTCTCCTGTTCTCCATACCCGCGCACTATGTACAAATCCCCGTCGAGTTCATAGGTCGTTTTAAAATCAGCCGCCTTTTTTTCCTCTATCACAGCCTTCACTTCCTCCGGTATCTGCGCCTCCTCCACAATCTCATAGTCAAGATCGGCAACCTTCGCTCCGTTTGTCGTCTCAATGCTGCACCCGGCAGCAAGCAGGGCCGCCGCTGCCAAAAAGACCAGACACCCCTTCTTCCATCTCTTCCCATACCAAAACATCTGACAGTCCCCCAAATTTTCGGTTCTATCCAAAGTATATGCCGCGTCTTTTTTAAATATGCCTGCGAATTCTCTTTTCCGCGTCTTGTGTTTCCTCTTTTCAGGCTTTATAATAAAAACTATGTAAAAATCTACGGGGCGCTTGCCCGGAAAGGACCTTCTTATGTTACGAGCCATCCTTGCTCTGCTGTTTGCCATTCTTTATCTGATCATCGGAATTCCCGTCCTCGGAATCGAATGGATCATCAGCAAGTTCAACCGTAAGGCTGCCGACATCAGCCAGCTGCGCATGGTACAGTGGGCGTTTCGCGTCATTCTGTTCATCTGCGGAACCAAAGTCACCGTTATCGGTGAAGAAAATGTACCAAAGGACGAAGCCGTTCTGTATATCGGCAATCACAAAAGCTACTTCGACATTATCATCACCTATGCCAGATGCCCGGGTCTGACCGGCTACGTCGCCAAGAATGACATGGCAAAAGTTCCGCTTCTTTCCCTGTGGATGAAGCGTCTCTACTGCCTGTTCATCAACCGTGATGACGTCAAGGAAGCCTTAAAGACCATTCTTGCCGGCATCGATCACATCAAGAACGGCATCTCGATGTGCATTTTTCCGGAGGGAACGCGCAACAAGACCGACGACCTGATGCTTCCTTTTAAGGAGGGAAGTTTCAAGATGGCAGAAAAGACCGGCTGTGCGATCGTCCCTATGGCAATCACCGGTTCCGCCGATATTTTAGAGAATCATTTTCCGAAGGTAAAAGCAACGCACGTCATCTTAGAGTACGGCAAGCCGATCTATCCGAACGAGCTGGATAAAGAGACAAAGAAGAAAATCGGTGCCCACTGCCAGGGCGTCATTGAAGAGATGCTCGTAAAGAACGAAAAGCTGCGATAATGACAGACATGCAGCAGGAGACAGCAGATCGTCGGATCGCTGTTGCTCGTTAAAGGGCATAACGCGAGCGTTCCAATAATTCGCTGTCTCCTGCCGCAATATCTGTCATTGCCGCAGCTTTTCTTCTATTCCGTCGCACTCTCCGTGACGGTCTCAGTCTCCGTATCCTCCACCGTTGTGGTGAACAGGTTATCAAACGTTACCTTCGCCCACACGGAATCCTTCACGGTCCAGTCGTGCTCATCTTCCCAGCCTTTGAGCGTCTCGTCGTACAGATCGCTCTGGCGCTGGCTGATAATGTTCTGTCTGGTCGTCTCGGTTGCATCCGCATCCGTCTTCTCATCCAGACGAACTACATAGTAATCGGTATCTGTGTCGATGACATCCGACACCTCCCCTTCGTCCAGTCCCTGCAGTGCCGTAAGAACTGTCTCGTCGAGGTTGCTGTCGTCGGCAGTAAAAGTTCCGCTGCTCACCGTATAGTCATACTGCTCTGCCGCATCCTCCAGCGTACCTGCCTTCGCGTCCGTGTCAAACATGCCGACGGTCTTGCCGAGCAGAGTAAGCTCGGTGTCGGTGTACTCCACGGTATTGCCGTCCTCATCCGTATGGGACTGCTTGGACACTTTGACATAGCTGTAGGAGCTTGTGTTGGCTTCCTCGTCCGTCACATTGGTATCGGCATCCGCAATGATCGCCGTGTGCATCCGGTTCTGGATCGTCGCCAACGTCAGATAACGCTCCACGATCTCCTCGTCCGCACCGAGTGCATCCAGCGCGTCCTTGCTGTTGTCTGCAATAAACGCAGCCGCTGTGTCAGCGATTGCCGCCTTGTCATCCTCCGTCAGTTCCACATCGTACTCTGCCATGTGCGCTTCCAGTGTATACATATCGAACAGTGACTGCATCACGCTGTCCTTGATATTGTCCTGCATCGTGGTGCCGTTGTTGTACAGATCGGATGACCATACATCCTCGCCAAAATATGCCACATAGAAATCATCATATGTTGCCTGCAGAAATCTCGCTGCAAAATTTGCCACTCCGAGCGGCACTTCCGTCTCATCAAAAGTTGCCACTGTCTCATTTTTATTCATTCCACATCCTGTTAACATGGATGCTGCCATAACACCGCTAAGAAGCAGTGCACTCCATCTCTTTGCTCTCATAGGTTCCTCCTGGTATATGCCATGACAGCTTGCCATGGCAGTCTTGCTCTATTATAGTGCAATTTTCTCCGGGTCGCAATATTTTTCATACTTTTTTCAAGCTTTTCCGACGCCGAAGAGCCGGTCCACCGGTGCCCGAAAATTGGCTTTCTACACCTTTTTACCCTTCCTTTGGTGCTTCCCGCTCCGTCAGAAGTCCTCCGGCATCGCTAAGGAAATGCTCCACCACCGATTTGATGTCCACATTCTTGTCCCTCGAATTCTTTTTCAGGTGATATGTGAAATACGGGTTTTTCGGATCAGCGGTAAACGTCACCTTCTGACCGTATGCAGCCACCAGTTCCGGAATCTTCGCCACATCAATCCGTGCTTTCTCATAGAGAGTAAAACGGACACTCTCACCCTTCTGCGCCACTTCCGTAAAATAAAGCCGGTGCGCCATTGATTTGATTTTTGCAATGTAAAGCAGATTTTCCACGGACTTCGGCGGATCTCCGAAACGATCGATCAGTTCCTCCGTCATCTCCTCCGTCTCCTCCTGCGTCTCAATATCTGCGATGCGTTTGTAGATGTCCAGTTTCTGCAGTTCGTTCGGAATATAACCCATCGGGATATAAGCGTCGATCACAATATCGATCGACGTGTCAAAGCTTTCCTCCACCGCGATGCCCTTCGCTTCCTTGACCGCTTCGTTTAGCATCTTGCAGTACAGATCATAGCCGACCGCTTCCATATGGCCGTGCTGCCGCTCGCCGAGCAGGCTGCCCGCTCCGCGGATCTCGAGGTCGCGCATGGCAATCTTAAAGCCGCTTCCAAGCTCCGTGTACTCTTTGATTGCGGCAAGCCGCTTCTCTGCGACCTCCTTCAACATCTTATCCCGCTTATACATCAAAAAGGCATACGCTGTGCGGTTCGATCTGCCCACACGCCCGCGGAGCTGATACAGCTGGGAAAGTCCCATATTGTCCGCATCTTGAATAATCATCGTATTCACGTTTGAAATATCCAGTCCCGTCTCAATGATCGTCGTGGAAACGAGCACGTCGATCTCGCCGTTGATAAACCGGTACATGATATTTTCCAGTTCGGTCTCCTTCATCTGCCCGTGCGCATACGCCACGTTCGCCTCCGGTACAAGTTCCGCAATCTTCGTCGCAACATCAGCGATCTCGCGCACTCTGTTGTATACAAAATACGCCTGCCCGCCGCGCGCCAGTTCCCTTGAGATTGCCTCCCGCACCAGCTCCTCATTGTACTCCATCACATATGTCTGGATGGGCACACGGTCCATCGGCGGCTCTTCCAGCACGCTCATATCCCGGATGCCAATGAGACTCATGTGCAGCGTCCGCGGAATCGGCGTCGCGGTCAGTGTGAGAACATCGATGTTGGTCTTAAGCTGCTTGATTTTCTCCTTGTGTGCCACGCCGAAGCGCTGCTCCTCGTCGATAATTAAAAGTCCCAGATCTTTGTAGACCACGTCTTTGGACAGCAGCCGGTGCGTGCCGATGATGATGTCCACCTGCCCCTTTTTCAGCTTTTCGATCGTCTTTTTCTGTTCCGCGCTGCTCCTGAACCGGCAGAGCAGATCAATGTTGACTGGAAAATCTTTCATGCGCTGCACAAAGTTGTTGTAATGCTGCTGGGCGAGGATCGTCGTCGGCACCAGAAATGCCACCTGCTTGCCATCCTGCACCGCCTTAAACGCCGCACGGATCGCAATTTCCGTCTTTCCGTATCCGACGTCGCCGCAGATCAGACGATCCATAATCTTCGTGCTCTCCATGTCGGCCTTGGTCGCTGCGATGGCAAGATCCTGGTCTTCCGTCTCCTCAAACGGGAACATCTCCTCGAACTCCTTCTGCCACACGGTGTCCGGTCCGAACGCAAATCCCTGGTCATTCTGGCGCACTGCGTAAAGCTTCACGAGGTCTTCGGCGATCTCCCTGACCGCCCCCTTGACCCTCGACTTGGTCTTGTTCCACTCCTGTCCGCCAAGCTTGTTTAACTTCGGCTTTTTCGCCCCCGCGCCTGCATATTTCTGGATCTGCTCCAGCTGTGTCGCCAGAATGTAGAGATTACCCCCGCCTGCATACTCGATCTTGATGTAATCCTTCTCGGTCTTATCCACCTCGATCTTCTCAATGCCGCGGTAGATGCCGAGTCCATGGCTCTCATGCACCACGTAGTCGCCAATGTTCAAATCCGTAAAGCTTGCGATCTTCTCTCCCTCATAGATGCGCTTGCGCTTCTTTTTCTTCTTCTCGCCGCCGAAAATGTCGCTCTCGGAGATCACGACAAACTTCAGCATTGGATACTCATATCCTTTTTTGATCTTGCCATAACCCGTCATGATCTCGCCGGGCTTTACCTCGTGATCGTAGTCTTCCGAATAAAAAGCGTTCAGCCCTTCCGCCATCAGATCATCCGCCAGACGCTTCGCACGCGTTCTCGATCCCGACAGCAGGATCACCTGATATCCGTTCTTTTTGTAGCGCTCCAGATCCTTTACCAGAAGTTCAAAGCTGTTGTTGTACGGATTGACCGTCTTAGACTGGATATTCAGATGTGTCCCGATCTCCAGATGCGGATTTTTAAGGTCGAGCGCCACCAGCGAGATGCATCTGCGCCCCGCAAGTTTTCCAAGAATCTCCTTGCAGGTAAAAAGTTCCCGCATCTGTCCCGGCAGTAGATACCCTTTTTCCAGGCGCTGCTTCATGCTCTCCGAAAATTCGGTCTCCGTCGCCATTCCTCTCTCAATGCTCCGCGGTGTCTCATCCAGAAACACCAGCGTATCCTGTTTTCCAAAATAATCGAGCAAAGAGACGCGTTCCTCGCAAAAATAGGACAGGTAGGCGTCCAGCCCGGCAGAGAGGCCCAGCTCCCCGGCTTCCTCCGCCACCTGGTCCGCCGCAGACTTGACGCGGTACGCCTCCTCGGTCTTCATCTCCCCGCGGAGCTTTTCCGAAACCTGCTTTGCTTCTGCCAGAATGCGCGCAATACCGGCGTCGCGCTCCTCTTTGGTCAGCACCAGTTCGCACGCCGGATAGATGTGGACCTCATCCAGATTCTCGATCGACCGCTGGCTTTCCGCATCGAATGAGCGGATTGAATCGACCTCATCATCCCACAGTTCAATCCGGAACGGATTCTCCTCCGTCAGCGGGAAAATGTCAATGATTCCGCCGCGCACGGAGAATTCACCGCTTGTCTGCACCTGATAATTCTTCTCGTAGCCCAGTTCCGCCAGGTGCCTTGTAAACTGCTCCAGATCGATCACGTCCCCGACCGCCACTTTCCGCACCGCACTGATAAACTGATCTGGCGACGGCATCGGATTCATCAGTCCGTCAAACGTCGTTACAATTGTGCACGAGCGCTTTTCCGCCATCATCTTGAGGGCATTGATACGCTCAGCTGTCAGCACATTTCCCCGGATATCCGACTGGTAAAACAGAATATCCTTTGCCGGATAATAGGCAACGTTCGGATCAAAAAAGCGGTATTCCTCCGCCAGTTCCTTCGCTTTTTGTTCCTGAAACGTAACAATGATTCTGTTTCCAGAACCATTGCCAATGCTGTACATCATATGTGGTTTGGCTGCATCGATACAGCCGGAAATCTGAATGACGCCGGATAACTTCGGCAGTGCCGCCTCCAGGTCTTCAAATTCTTTCAGCCCCTGCATGGGCTGTGTGAATGTCTTCATGACTGACTCTCCCGCTTTTTCCTGTTAAAATCATTCATTGCCTGATCAATCTCATCCTCCAGGATCATCTCCGCAGCCTTTACGGATTCCTTCACCGATTCCTCAAATGCCGCGCGGTCTTCCTCACTCATGCGTCCGAGCACATGGTCCGCCAGATCCCATCCCGCCGGCTTTTCGCCGACGCCCACCTTAATCCGCTTAAAGTTCTCCGTCCCGGTCATTGCAATAATGTTCTTGATTCCATTATGCCCGCCGGCGCTCCCTTTTTTGCGGATACGGATGTTCCCCGGCGCCAGGCTGATGTCGTCAAAAATGACAAGAAGCTCCTCCTCGGGATCGATCTTATAATAATGTAAAAGTTCCGCCACGCTCTCGCCGCTTAAGTTCATAAATGTCTGCGGTTTTGCCAGAATCACCTTCTGTCCGCCGATCATCCCTTTGCCGAAAAGCGCCTTGTGTCCGCTTTCGCTGATACTGATATTATATTTTTCCGCAAGGGCATCCATGACATCAAATCCCGCATTATGGCGTGTATGCTCATACTGCCTGCCCGGATTCCCCAGACCTACGATCAAAAACATCGCTATCTCCTGTTCTTTGCTTTGTTGCCTGCGATTCTCCGCCGGATCACGACTGCTGCAGCCGCAAGCTGCTCCTGATCGTTGACCCCTGTGATATCCTCCGGGTCATCCAGCGCATACGCATCCACCTTCAGTCCCTTTTCCTTAATAATTGTGAGCGTATCCGGCAGATAGTATTCACCCTGCGCATTATTCGGCTGAATCAGATCCAACGCCTCACGCAGCTCCTTCGTATCAAAAATATACATACCTGAGTTGATCTCGCGGGATGCCAGTTCCGCCTCCGTCGCATCCTTGTGCTCCACGCTCTTCACAAAATTGCCGTCTGCGTCGCGGATAATTCTGCCGTATCCGGTCGGATCCTCGACCATCGCTGAGAGCACTGTCACTGTATTTCCACTCGCAATGTGATGCTCCCTTAATTTCTTTAAGGTCTCTGCCGTGATAAGAGGGGTATCTCCAAACAGAATCAGTGTCTGTCCTTCCTCCCCGAGAAAGTCCTTTGCACACCGCACCGCGTGACCGGTCCCCAGCTGCTGCTCCTGTAATACAAACTTTACGTCCTTGTGCGAAATGCTCTCCCGCACGATCTCGTATTTGTAGCCGACCACAAGGCAGATCTCACCGGCGCCGGCTCCCTCTGCCGCCTCAATCGCATAATCTACCAGACATTTTCCCTCTATGGTATGAACCACCTTCGGCAGATCCGACTTCATTCGTGTCCCTTTTCCCGCTGCAAGTATCACTGCTTTTAACTGACTCATCATACTCCTCCTGCCATCTATTGTAATTGACGATTTCTGCTGTCTTTTGTTTGATCTTGTCACAGTTCACGTTTCATTTTACCTTAGTTTGCGGATTTTACAAGAGTTTTCTGCACCACTGCCTGATCCCTGCGCGTATAAACGAATGCGCACAGGCTTTACCTTCCCGTAAAACCTGTGCGCATTTATTTTCCTGGGTAAGCTGCCATCCGGCTTCTTCCCGGTATTATTCCTCAGCAGCCATTGTCTCCTGGTATTTCTGAAGGATCAGAGTCTGTATCCGCTCTCTTGTGTCCGAATTGATCGGATGAGCGATGTCGCGGTATTCCCCGTCCGCGGCCTTTCTGCTCGGCATTGCGATGAACAATCCCTTGTCTCCCTCGATCACCTTGATGTCGTGTACCACGAACTCTTCATCGATGGTGATGGACACCACCGCTTTCATCTTGCCTTCCTTCTCGACTTTTCTGATTCTCACGTCCGTAATCTGCATAGATTCTGTCCCCCTTTAGTCCCTTCTCTACAGTACATACCTTTCGTTGTTCTCGGATACAATCTTGATACCGTTGTCGCCGCAGTAATAGGTGTTCGCCTTAGATCGGAAGAGCGTCGTGTAGGGAAAGA
>ERZ810286.758-NODE-758-length-9032-cov-4.70157_pt1 | contig 9032 bp, 6 predicted proteins | sample MGYA00520485_ERZ810286 | MGnify/ENA primary metagenome ERZ810286 (study PRJEB31588, sample SAMN03399887) | human gut metagenome | study: EMG produced TPA metagenomics assembly of the PRJNA231909 data set (A prospective, longitudinal analysis of the...
CGACGCTCTTCCGATCTCATATCCCAGTTTGGCGGACTGGAGGCGTTGACGCCTATACATTTTGCCCTTGGATTCATAAAGGCGGGAATTGTATTTTTTATATGCTTTTTTGTGTTCCGCTTATACGGAAATGGACGCAGGCAGAGACAGATCCAAAAGTGGGAAGACAGAGGCTGGAAAACGACAGCATATGTGGTCGGAACGTCAATGCAGTATAGGTACGGACTCTCAGAACATGACTCAATGAAGAGAAGGCGGGTGGATTACTATGTAAAATACAAATATGAAGTAGATGGCAAAAGTTATTATCATGATATGATAACAGAGTTTAAAAACTGGAAAAATGAGATTACCGTATGGTACGATAAGAACCATCCGAAACGGCATGTGACCAGCGAATATTCAGAAAGCAAACGAAAATATTACGGCTGGGTGTTTACGATTGTACTTACCCTTGCGGCGTTCCTTTCCGGATTCTCCTCCTAGGAGTTTTTGCACTTCCTCATTAAAAATTTCTAAAAAGGAATTGTATATGCCGACAGACTCGACCCGTATGAGTTTTTGTTTTTCCGGGGGGGAGGAGAGTTGGAACGTGCAGTTTTTCCGGCGGGTGACGCACGATCAGCTTGTGATCCGGCTGACGGACGGTGTGCGCGTCTACCGGGTGAATAAGAGAATGATGATGCTGCCCTGGCACAAAAGCAATCTAAAAGCATTGACTTATAAAAGCCCTGTGTATTATAATCAGTGTTAATACGATAAAGTGATAACGTGGAAGCAGGAGGAATGAGATTGGCATGGAGAATACAGTAGACAAGGTAATCATAACAGTCGTTGGAAAAGATACCGTCGGTATTATTGCAAAGGTATGTACCTACCTTTCGGAGAATCATATCAATGTTCTGGATATTTCGCAGACGATCGTGTCCGGATTTTTTAATATGATGATGATTGTGGATATGAGTCAGTCGTCGAGAACTTTCGGGGACTGCCAGAAGGATCTGGATGCAGTAGGGGAGCAGATCGGCGTGTCCATCAAATGTCAGAAGGAAGAGATTTTTGAAAAAATGCACAGAATCTAGGAAAATGTGCGGGAAGATCGACCGATGGACATAACGTCCACAGAAAGGGATAGACGGAATGATTAACATATGGGAAGTAAATGAGACCAACAAGATGGTGGAGCAGGAGAATCTCGATGTCCGTACCATCACGATTGGTATCAGTCTTTTGGAGTGTATTGATTCTGATTTAAAAAAGCTCAATGAGAATATCTATAACCGGATCACGACCGTGGCGAAAGATCTGGCGGCAGTCGGAGAGAAGATTGAGAACGAGTACGGGATACCGATTGTCAATAAGCGTATCTCCGTGACACCGATTGCGCTGGTGGGCGGCGCAGCCTGCAAGACGCCGGAGGATTTTGCGACGATCGCGGACACGCTGGATCGCGCGGCCAAGGCAGTTGGAGCGAACTTGATCGGCGGCTATTCGGCACTGGTGTCGAAGGGTATGACGAAGGCGGATGAGATGCTGATTCACTCGATTCCGATGGCACTCTGCCGGACAGAGCGTGTCTGCAGTTCGGTGAACCTTGCATCCACGAAGACCGGCATCAATATGGATGCAGTCAAGCTGATGGGAGAGATCCTCTTAGAGCTTGCAGAGCAGTCAAAAGACCGCGATTCTGCGGACTGCATGAAGCTTGTTGTATTCTGTAACGCACCGGATGACAACCCGTTTATGGCAGGCGCGTTCCACGGTGTGACGGAGGCGGATGCGATCATCAACGTTGGTGTCAGCGGACCGGGAGTGGTGAAGACCGCTCTGGAAAAAGTGCGCGGCGAGAACTTCGAGGTGCTCTGTGAGACCATCAAAAAGACGGCGTTTAAGGTGACGAGAGTCGGACAGCTGGTAGCACAGGAGGCATCCAGACTGCTTAATATCCCGTTTGGTATCGTGGATCTGTCTCTGGCGCCGACACCGGCGATCGGCGATTCCGTGGCGGACATTCTCTGTGAGATCGGACTTGAGTATGCGGGAGCACCGGGAACGACTGCGGCGCTCGCTATGCTGAACGATCAGGTGAAAAAGGGCGGCGTGATGGCGTCTTCCTATGTCGGCGGATTAAGCGGCGCTTTTATTCCGGTCAGCGAGGATCAGGGAATGATCGATGCGGTACAGGCAGGAGCGATCACACTTGAGAAGCTTGAGGCGATGACCTGCGTATGTTCCGTGGGACTCGATATGATTGCGATTCCGGGAGACACCAAGGCGACGACCATATCCGGTATGATTGCCGATGAGATGGCGCTTGGCATGGTGAATCAGAAGACGACTGCGGCGCGCCTGATTCCGGTTATCGGAAAAGGGGTGGGCGATACGGTAGAATTTGGCGGACTGTTCGGCTATGCGCCGATCATGCCGGTGAACCAGTTCTCCTGTGACGCGTTCATCAACCGCGGTGGCAGAATCCCGGCGCCGATCCACAGCTTCAAGAATTAAATCAAAAACGAATGTGAGTCATAGAAAATAAGTGATGGAAAACAACCTTCTCTGATCAGACAGAATCCGAAAGGATGATTCAGGGAGGTTGTTTTTCCTTTATCCGGACAGAGGAAGCACAGAATGGCAGAGATCAGAAAAATCATTTTCATAAAAAATGCGGTGGAGACGCTGGGATATTTTTCCGAACAGATTGCACGAGAACTGGAGAGGAACGGGTATGAGACCTGCTTTATCGACTATGAGCGGATGTATGAGTCGATGGATGTAATGCTGCATTTTCTGGACCGGGAAGAGACGGCACTTGTCACCTTTAATTTCATCGGGCTGCGCGGGGAGGCTGTGTTTCAGACGGAGAGCGGACGCAGTATCTGGCAGGAGGAGAACCTTCCCGTCTTAAATATCTTGGTGGATCATCCGCTCTACTATCACAGCTGTCTGAAGGAAGCCGGGGAGCGGATGCGGGTATTCTGTGTGGACAGAGAGCACGTCGGCTATGTGAGGCGTTTTTACCCGGGGGTGAAGGTGGAGTTCCTGCCGCTGGCGGGCAATGAACTTCTTTTTTCGCATGGAGACGGGGAACACGGAACGCACAGAGCGGATGTGCCAGAGCCTGTGCTGTATGGGCAGAGAACCTTTGACCTTGTATTTGCGGCCAACTATGTGTCGATGGAGATGCTGGAGGAAAAAGTAAAGGCGCTGGATGACGATTATCGGATCTTTTACCGGCGGATCACGGAAGATCTGATCGCGGATCCCGCGCAGTCTGTAGATGCGGTTATGGAGCGGCACATCCGCAACGAGCTTGGGGCAGTGCCGGAAGAGCAGCTTTGCGCAGCGATGTCCGGGATGATCTGGATTGATCTGTTTGTCCGCAGCTATTTCCGGGAAAAAGTAGTGCAGACGCTCGCGGATGCCGGTATCATAGTGCGGGTATTCGGAGCAGACTGGGAGAAAATTCACTGCAAAAAGCCGCAGAACGTGCGGACGAGTGGCGGAAAAGTGAACTCGGCGGCGTGTGTGCAGGCGATGCGTGACGCCAGGATCGCGTTAAACGTGATGCCCTGGTTTAAAGACGGAGCACATGACCGCGTCTTTACGGCGATGCTGCAGGGAACGGCGGCGCTCACGGACGACAGCCGGTATCTGCGGGAAGAGTGCCGGGACGGGGAAAATATCTGTTTTTACTCCCTGAGGGCGTTACAACAGCTTCCGGATCAGGTGGTAAGCCTGCTTGAGGATCCGGTGCGGATGGCAGAGCTGGCGGAGCGGGGATATCGGATGGCAGAAAAGCGGCACAGGTGGAAGAACCGCGCCGGGCTTCTGATGCAGACGCTTTGCAATATAGATAAGTATAACTAATAGAATTCAGTAAATAAATTCATAATACTAATGACAACGCATTCCTTGTAAAAAGAAAATCCGCATGATAAGATGAAAGAAGGCAATCAATGTAGCAATGTGTGATGTGAAGGAGGAAAATCATGAAGATGATGTCACTTGCGAAGGAACTTTCGTCCAATACATATCCGGGAAGAGGAATTGTGATTGGCAGATCCGGGGATGGAAAATATGCGGTAACCGCATACTTTATCATGGGAAGAAGCGAGAACAGCCGCAACAGGGTCTTTGTGGAGGATGGTGAAGGAATCCGCACACAGGCATTTGATCCGTCCAAGCTGACAGATCCGAGTCTCATCATTTATGCACCGGTCCGCGTGCTTGGCAACAAGACGATCGTGACAAACGGCGATCAGACCGATACGATTTACGAACTGATGGACAAGCAGCAGACGTTCGAGCAGGCGCTGCGCACCAGAGAGTTTGAGCCGGACGCACCGAACTATACACCGCGGATTTCCGGTATCATGCACATCGAGAACAATACCTACAACTACGCGATGTCTATTTTAAAGAGTAACAACGGCAATCCGGACGCCTGCAACCGCTATACGTTTGCATACCAGAATCCGGTGGCCGGCGAGGGACATTTTATCCATACATACATGGGAGACGGCAATCCGCTGCCGAGTTTTGAGGGAGAGCCGAAGCTTGTCGGCATCGAGGGAGACATCGACACCTTCACAAACACGGTCTGGGAGAACTTAAACGCAGACAATAAAGTATCTTTGTTTGTGCGTTACATTGAGATTGAGACCGGAAAATACGAGACGAGAATCATCAACAAGAACGTGTGAGGAGAATAGGATCATGAAAGAATTAGAATTAAAATATGGCTGCAACCCGAACCAGAAGCCGTCCAGAATCTATATGGAGAACGGCGAACTGCCGATCAAGGTGCTTTGTGGCAGACCAGGCTATATCAATTTTCTGGATGCATTCAACGGCTGGCAGCTCGTGTCCGAGTTAAAAAAGGCAACCGGTCTTCCGGCAGCGACCTCGTTTAAGCATGTGTCGCCGGCGGGCGCGGCAGTCGGACTTCCACTTTCCGAGGTGGAGCGCAAGATCTACTGGGTGGATGACATGGATGTGGAGTTTACACCGCTTGCCAATGCCTATATTCGTGCGCGCGGCGCAGACCGCATGTCCTCGTTCGGTGATTTTATCTCTCTTTCGGATGTCTGCGACAAGGAGACAGCGCTTGTCATCAAGCGGGAGGTATCGGACGGCGTCATTGCCCCGGGATACACTGATGAGGCACTTGAGATTTTAAAAGCGAAGAAAAACGGCAATTACAATGTCATTGAGATCGATCCGGACTATGTGCCGGCGCCGATCGAGCACAAGGAAGTGTTCGGAATCACATTTGAGCAGGGAAGAAATGAGCTGGTGATCGATGAACATTTCTTCGACAATGTTGTGACGGAGAACAAGGAGATTCCGGAGGCGGCGAAGAGAGATCTTGCCATTGCGATGATCACCTTAAAATACACGCAGTCCAATTCCGTGTGCTATGTCAAGGGCGGTCAGGCGATCGGTATCGGAGCGGGGCAGCAGTCCAGAATCCACTGCACGAGACTTGCCGGTTCCAAGGCGGACAACTGGTGGCTGCGTCAGTCGCCGCAGGTGCTTTCCCTTCCGTTTAAGCCGGGCATCAAGCGCGCAGACCGGGACAACGCCATTGACCTCTATATTGGCGAGGATTACATGGATGTGCTGGCAGAAGGTGCATGGCAGAATATTTTTACAGAGAAGCCGCCTGTTTTTTCGGCAGAGGAGAAGCGGGCATGGCTGGATAAGAACACAGAGGTATCTCTTGGATCGGACGCATTTTTCCCGTTTGGCGACAACATCGAGCGCGCACACAGAAGCGGCGTTGCGTATGTGGCACAGCCGGGCGGTTCCATCCGCGACGATCATGTGATTGAGACTTGCAATAAATATCATATGGCGATGGCATTTACGGGCATCCGCCTGTTCCATCACTAGGAAGAGCCAAAGAGGGCTGATGTATGCAGGGTGCATCAGCCCTTTTTTATTTCATAGGAAATACCGTGATACATTCATGTGTGAAAGTAGAACCTTCCTATGAAATAAAAAACGCTCCGCGAGGATGCGCGGCTCGCGGTAGGGAAAATATCGCTTTACGAACCGCTCGCGCGAGGAGAATCTCGCAAGCGAGATTCTTTTTTACACTTTTTTTACAAGGCTTTACCGGACAAGGGTAGAAGAGAAGATTCATAAACGTTACAGTTTATTTTACATACAAAAAAATGAGAGGAACAGTTGTGAAAATGAAGAAAAAGAATCATTGGAAAAACATATGTGCGCTTTCCTTCGCATTCTGCATGGTGTTTTCGACGGTAGCAGGGGATGCGTCTTTTGTTACGGCGTATGCAGCAGAGGTGCAGACAGCGGCCGGAAGTGAAGCGGCGGAAAATCCGTCACCGGCAGAGGAGAGCGGAGCAGACAGCACGGAAGGTGCACAGAACACAATAAATCAAGAAAGTGCGGCGCAGACAGGGAACGCCGGTCAGACGGACGCAGCGCAGACAGAGGATGCAGTGCAGACGGATGCAGCGCAGACAGATGGTGCAGCGCAGGCGGATGCGGTACAGAATACGGAGTCTGGGGCAGACCAGAATACGGCGCTCATCCAGACGGCGGGTGCAGAAAGCCTTGCGGCCTTCAGTTATACGGCGGCACCGGAAGCGGGACTTCCGGCAGCAGCGACAGCGGGCAGCGGAACGCTTGACGTAAGCGGAGTATCTTACAGCGGATTCAGCAAGGGAATCGCAGTAAAAGGATGGAGCGAGGGAACGGGCTTTACGGTTGCGGTCAATGCTGCAGGTTACACAGATTTGAAATTTTCCGCAGACATGCGCTCCAGCGGAACCGGTCCTGCCAACTTTGCACTGGAATATTCCATTGACGGAGCGAGCTGGACAAAGATCAGCGGAACGGATGTGACCTTAAGTACGGGTCTAGCCTCGGTGTATCAGCAGACGGCACTCCCGGCGGCGCTGTCCGGAAAAGCGTTTACACTGCGTGTGACGATGCAGGGAAACACGAGTGTGAACCAGAGTACAGTCGGCACGAACGGTGTGACCAGCATCAACAACATTGTAGTCACCGGAACACAGGGCGAGGCGGCGACAGACGGAACGGTCTGTTCCAAAGTCAAAGCTTCCGTGGAGCCGGGAGATGTGGAAGCCGGTACGAAGGTGGAGCTCTCCTGTGCGACGGAGGGAGCAACGATCACATACCATACCGATCTGGACAGTGCAGACAAGACATACACCGAAGCGCTTGTGATCGAGGAAGATGTGACGATCTACGCGACAGCCGAACTCGAAGGTTATGAGACGAGTGAGACGGCAGAATTTGCCTACGCGGTAAAACAGGGTGCAAAGAGCAAGGAGGCGGCACTTGCCACCACACTTTCGGACGGAAATATGGTTGCCCTCTATTACGAGAACAACGGAACCGGAAGCGTGCTCTCCCAGACAGCAAGCGGCAAGAAGTTAAAGGGCGTGTCAGCGACTGCGGCGGACGGTGCGCTTGCCATTCCGGAAGATGCGGCAGAACTTACGGTTTCCGTGGATGAAAACAGCTATTATACTTTTACATGTGGTGGAAAATATCTGACGTCCGGCGCAACGGGCAGCTCCGTGACGTTTGCGGACGCGGCGGGAGATTACAGTCTCTGGAAGCTGCAGAAGGCAAATGAGAACGGCGGATACTATGTGATCAATGCCAACGCAAAATATAATAATACCACAGAACAGTATCTGGAATATTACAGCGGTTTTACGACATACAGCTACAAATCATCTTCGGATGCGGCGTATGTATTCTATTTTTATCTGATCGATGAGGGAACACCGTCGGTTCATATCCGTGCGGACGAGTCCGTCACGGAAAACGTGGCACAGTGGTCCGGAACGGCAGATTACAAGACGGCAGGTGTGACGGCAGATACCGGAATTGCAGGAGATTCTCTCAATGCAAATGATCTGCTGGATGCGGATGCTATATATTCGGCGGTGGTAAATGGAACGGCAGTGGCACCGTATACCGAGGCCACAAGCACTTCCACCGGTTCGACTTCCTATTATATGGGAGGAAAGGGCATTGGAAGCGGAAGCAATGATTATGCGCAGTTTGTGATGCCGACAACGGGCTATGCCAACATGGTACTTTCCTTCCGGCTTCGCGCAAGCAACACCGGAGCAGGTTCCTTCCAGATGCAGTATTCTACGGACGGTGTGGATTTTAAAAACCTTTCCACAGGAACCTATGCTTATAAGTACACGAAATACGTGGGCGGTGAGCCGCAGGAAGTGAGCGCCGCGGAGAAAATTACCGACGGTGTGGCAAAGACAAGCCTTGCGCCGGCAAACTATATTTCGTTCACGTTTGATATTCCGAACGAGGCGGCGAATGCAGACCGTCTCTACATCCGCATGGTCCCGGGCAGCCTTTCTGCCAAGGGAGATAAGGCACCGGCAGCGGGCGGAGTGATCCGTATGGACACGGTGACAGTGACAGGCAATCCGCTGATCGCCTCAGATCTCTGCGGATATGTGGCAGCAGAACCGCAGAGCGGCGTGGTAGCTGTGGGCAGTGAATTGACACTGACAAGCGCCACGGAGGGTGTAACAATCCATTACAGTGTAAACGGCGGCGCGGAGCAGATCTATGATGCGTCGGCGAAGCCAAAGCTTGCAGACCTTCCGGCAGTTGTGACTGCCTATGCGACAAAGGACGGCTATAAGGATAGCATCCGCCGTACATTCTCTTATCAGCAGGCACAGGTGGCAACGGTAAAAGCAACGCCGAACGGCGGCAGCGTGGTGAAAAATACCGCGGTGAACCTCACCTGTGAGACCGAGGGTGCGACGATTCAGTATTCCGCGGACGACGGTGCAACCTGGCAGGATTATACCGAAAAGCTCGCCCTGACAGAGCTTCCGGTTACCTATAAGGTGAAAGCCGTCAAAGACGGTTACCTGGACAGCAGTGTGCTCACACTTTCCTTTACCGAGCGCACAAACGAAAAATATCAGATTTACTTTGGACAGATCGGAAGAGCGTCGTGTAGGGAAAGAGTGTAGATCTCGGTG
>ERZ810286.759-NODE-759-length-9028-cov-6.20383_pt1 | contig 9028 bp, 9 predicted proteins | sample MGYA00520485_ERZ810286 | MGnify/ENA primary metagenome ERZ810286 (study PRJEB31588, sample SAMN03399887) | human gut metagenome | study: EMG produced TPA metagenomics assembly of the PRJNA231909 data set (A prospective, longitudinal analysis of the...
TCCGATCTTGCTAGCACAGCTCTTTTTTCTGCTTTCAGCTGGCACGGCTCATTGCTTGCGCACATTATTTCATAAACCCGTTAATAATCTGTTCCTCTGCCTGTGCTTCCGTTAATCCGAGTGTCATCAGCTTGATTAACTGATCACCGGCAATTTTTCCGATTGCTGCTTCGTGTACCAGACTTGCATCCAGATTGTTGGCTTCCAATGACGGAACTGCCTTGACATGACCGTTATCCATCAGAATCGCATCACATTCTGTATGACCATAGCATTGATTATTTCCGCAGATATTTGAATTGAACACCTGCTTGGATTCACCCTTGGCAACAGAACGTGAAATCACATTGGCACTGGAGTCTACACCGTTTAACTCTACCGTAAAATTCGTTTCTGCCGTCTGGCGTCCGTGTGTCATAATCTTTTCCTTGATAACAAGCGTTGCACCGTCTGCCAGATCTGCCTTTGTATCGCGCACCGTGGAATCCACACCCTTAATCTGGGTCGTTTCCATTTCCATATAGCCGCCGTCTTCAATATGCACAATCGTCGTCGGATTTAGAATACGCTCACCTGCACCATCCCCTTCGCCGTAGTGCTTTTCAATATATTTTACCTTTGCATTTTTACCGATATAAAATGTATGGATTCCGTCATGTTCCGATGTATCTACACCGCAGTTATGAATGCCACAGCCTGCAACAATGGTTACATCTGCACCCTCTCCAATATAAAAATCATTGTACACCATATCCTTTAAGCCGCTTTCGCTTAAAATAACCGGAATATGCACACTTTCATTTTTTGTACCCGGTTTGATAATAATATCAATGCCCGGTTCGTCCTTTTTGGTTACAATATCAATATTAGCTGTTGTATTTCTGCCTTCTAACTGTCCGTTTGAGCGGATATTATATGCGCCTTCCGGCACTTCATGAATGTCCGCAATCTTTTCGAGCAGACTTTTTTGTATCTCGTCCATTCCTACCTCCTATACCAGCTTATTCATCAGTGTTTCACAGGCCTCGGATGAAGCTAAAAGCTTCGGCAGCACTTCCTGTTTCGTTCCCTGTGCCGCCACCTGTCCATCAGATATCACAATAATTTTATCTGCAATATTTAAAATGCGTTCCTGATGGGAAATAATCAGGATTGAACCGTTAATTTTCTCGTGCATACCTTCAAATACTTTAATCAGGTTGTTAAAACTCCAAAGGTCAATCCCCGCTTCCGGTTCATCAAATAATGACAGCTTCGTTCCCCGGGCAATAATCATCGCAATTTCAATTCTTTTTAATTCGCCTCCGGATAAAGATGCGTTCACTTCGCGGTTGATATAATCCTTCGCACACAATCCGACTTCTGATAAATATGAACAGGCCTCTGCTACAGAAATCTTTTCACCTTTTGCAAGCGTAATTAAATCCCGTACGGTCAGTCCCTTAAAACGAACCGGCTGCTGAAATGCAAAACTGATTCCTTTATTCGCACGCTCCGTAACGGATAAATCTGTAATATCTTCACCATCCAGTAAAATCTTACCGCTTGTCGGCTTATTAATGCCTGCAATAATTTTGGCAAGTGTAGACTTTCCTCCGCCGTTTGGACCTGTAATTGCTACAAAACGGTCATCTATCTTTAAGCTGATATTCTTTAAAATCTCTTTTCTTGTATTTCCTTCTTCAACAGCATATCCGATATTTTGTAATTCTAACATGTTTCTCCTCATTTCCTGCTTTACATACAATATTTTTTCATAATATTGACAGCATTATTTTCTATCAGTATTTCACAATGTTCCATGATATATGCCGCTGTTTCCTTTTTCGATGAAACATATCCGCCATATTCCGTTAATAAATCGCAGATATACTGATATTTTTCCTGTGCACATCTTGTACGTTCTACAATATAATAAAAACATGCCTGTTCTTTATGCTTATAAAGACTGTTCTTTAATCCCCATGTCTTTGGACAATTCTGTGCAAATTCCTCTACTGCCTGCATTGATGCAAAACGGTAAATGGCAATCATCTGGCCTTCCTGCTGTTTTGCTGTTTTTTTCAGCTTATTTTTAATCTGCTCCTCTAATTTTTCTACCGGAACAAACGGTGCTGACTTGATTGCATCACCGGCATCTTCTTTTTTAATAACATTGCTGCCCGCATCGTGGATATCCGATAAAATCCTGTCTGTCATCATCTTTCCTGCATTTCTAATCATATCGCTGAATTCATCGTGTCCGGACGAAATAGTGAGCAGGATGGTATGATTTGGCTGTGGTGCCAGCTGTAAAGACATCACACCGCCATCCATCATAATGCCAATTGATTTCTGTGCTTCTTCTAATATTACATCGAGCAGTCCGTGAATCTTTTTTGTATCATTTCTAAAAAAATCATCCAGTGAAATATTGTTATCTTCTAAATCATCTTCATCTAATAAACACTGGAATTTCGTATCATCTATTCTTTTAAATTCCATAAAAACTCCATTCCTAAGCAGCATTGCTTCCGCTGCCTGCTGTATACAAAATTATTTTAACACAGAATACAAAACAAAAAAATCCTAAAAATATAAAATTTTTATATTTTTCTGTCAAAACATGTCCCTCGCTCCGTTTTCCGGTTTTTAAAATATTGGCACCCTTGAAAATCTGCATAACTTAAAAAGACGGCTGTGCAAAACACAGCCGCCCTGACCTCGTTATGTATTACGATTAGTTATTGATTAACTTATCTGATTCATCATTCCAGCTATAAAGCTTTCTGATTTCTTCACCAACAGCTTCTGATGGATGTTCTGAAGCTAACTTTCTCATAGCCTTGAAGTGAACCTGTCCACCTGCTTCTGACATATCTAATAAGAAGTCCTTCGCAAATGTACCATCCTGGATATCAGAAAGAATTTTCTTCATAGCCTTCTTTGTATCCTCTGTGATAATCTTAGGACCTGTAATGTAATCACCATATTCTGCTGTGTTAGAGATAGAATATCTCATTCCTGCAAAACCTGACTGATAGATTAAGTCAACGATTAACTTCATTTCATGGATACATTCAAAGTATGCATTTCTTGGATCATATCCGGCTTCGCAGAGTGTTTCAAAACCAGCCTGCATTAATGCGCAAACACCACCGCAAAGAACTGCCTGCTCACCAAAAAGGTCTGTTTCTGTTTCTGTTCTGAATGTAGTTTCAAGAACACCGGCTCTTGCTCCTCCGATACCCTGTGCATAAGCCAGTGCCATATCAAGTGCCTTACCTGTTGCATCCTGTTCAACAGCTACAAGACAAGGTGTACCCTTACCTGCCTGATATTCAGAACGTACTGTATGTCCAGGAGCCTTTGGTGCGATCATTGTAACATCTACGCCCTTAGGAGCCTTAATCAGACCAAAATGAACGTTGAAACCATGAGCGAACATTAACATATTGCCCGGTTCAAGATTTGGTTCGATTGATTCCTTATATAACTTAGCCTGTTTTTCATCATTAATCAGAATCATAATAATATCGGCTCTCTTAGCTGCATCTGCTGCTGTGAATACTTCAAAACCCTGCTCCTCAGCTCTCTTCCATGACTTAGAACCCTCGTAAAGACCGATAATGACCTTGCATCCTGAATCCTTTAAGTTTAAAGCATGTGCATGACCCTGGCTGCCATAACCGATAATGGCGATTGTCTTACCGTCAAGTAATGATAAATTACAATCCTGCTGATAAAAAATTCTTGCTTCTGCCATTTTACAATTACCTCCGTATGATAACTAAAATTTTTATTTTAAATTTGCAGCGCCTCTTGCAAGTCCGGTAATACCTGTTCTTGCGAGTTCTGTAATTTTAAAACCATTAAGTAACTCAATAAACGCATTCAGCTTATTCTGTGCGCCAGTCAGTTCAATAATTACCGACTCCGGCGATACATCTACAATTTTTGCACGGAAGACATCACTGATTGCAATAATCTCCTGACGGTGCGCTGCATCACATTCTACTTTAACCAGAACAAGTTCCCTGCACACAGATGCATCCTGTGGAAGTTCCATAATTTCTTTTACATCCACCAGCTTTGTAAGCTGCTTCTGAATCTGCTCTAAAACATCGTCATCCCCGGTAACGGTAACCGTCATGCGGGAATACTTCGGATCCTGTGTTTCACCTACTGTAAGGCTGTCTATATTGTAACCTCTTCTGCTGAATAACCCTGCCACACGGCTTAATACGCCGGATGAATTTTCAACAAGAATAGAAAAAACTGCATGTCTCATCTTTTCCCTCCATTTTCAGAACCCTGTCAGAACTTTACTGGCAGTTTGATTTTCCAAATATTGTGGAATTTTGTCACTCATAATATTGTAGCAACTGCTTTGCCACTTGTCAATAAGCAAATGCCCGCCCCGAGCATTTTGCACATTTCCATATCATGTGTAACGGAAATAACCGTTCTGCCTCTCTGCTCCGACAGGATATATTCTGCGGCTTTTTTGCTGTTCCGGCTGTCAAGCCCTGTAAACGGCTCATCTAACAGTACAATCTCACTGTCTGCCGCCATCGCCCGCACCAGTGCCACACGCCGTTTCATGCCGCCGCTGTATTCTCTGACAGGCTTTAAAAGTGCTTCTTTGGGAAGAAGCTGTAAAAGCTGTTCATATGCACATTTTCCTGCATTCCTGTCTTTTATCACCAGCGCCGTATTTTCAACAGCATTTAAATGTTCTATCAGACGGTTCTCCTGAAAAACCGCCGATACTTTATCAAACCCGGTAATAATACCGGAATCTGCCTTTTCAAGCCCCATAAGCAGTCTTAAAAGCGTTGTTTTCCCTGCTCCGGATTCTCCCATAATACAGGTTATGCCACCCGGTGTAAAAGCATACGAAAAATCCTGCAGAACCACTGCCTGTCCATAACTTTTATATATATGTTCCATCCTCAGCTTCTGCATCTGTCCTGTTCCTTCCCGCTGCCATGTATATCACCTGATATTACCCTGCCGCACTGCCTGATCAGCGCAACAGCCAGCTTCTCAAACAGAAAACTGATGCACATAATCGTAATACTCCACGCAAATAATTCTGGCATCATCAGATACAGTTTTGCATAATACAGCTCTTCCCCGATGGAATTTTTCACCAGTCCGATTACCTCCGCAGACACTCCCGCTTTCCAGCACATGCCTGCTGCCGTTTTGACTGCCGCATTTAGGAACGGCATAATCTGCGGCACATAAATATAACGCACCTTTTTTACCGGTGAAAGTTCAAAAACCGCCGCCATTTCAAGCAGTTTTGTATCCGCTGCACAAGCACCTTCAAGCACTGCCTGATAAACCATTGGAAATACAACCATAAATCCAATCGTAACCGCCGCATTCTGCGAACCGAACCAGATCAGCATCACAATAATAAATGCTGCCACCGGCAGAGCCTTCATCAATAACACCAACGGTTCCAAAAAGGACTGCACACCTTTTTTTACCGCTGCAATACTGCCCAGTACCAGTCCCGCCAGCAGCGCAGCCAAAAAACCGGCACTGATTTTAATAAAGCTGTGAAAAACGACCCGGTAAAATGCACGCGTACAAAGGGCTTTTCCAAGCACTAAAAAAACAGTAACAGGACCCGGCAGAAGAAACGCCAGTCCTGTTACACTGCTTGCAATCTGCCAGATTACCAGCCAAATTCCAATAATTCCTGCTTTTTTTATAATAGAAAGCATTCTATTTCTGCTCATAGAATTTTTTATATACATCTGCAATCGCCTTTACTACACTGTAAATCGCCGAAATATCATCCTGACACCACTTTCTGCGGTTTGCACCGAATATATCAAATTCAAAAACTGCCCACAGCTGTCCATTTAACATGCATGAAAACTGCAGCGCCGAACCAATATTATTCTGCTTAAAATGTTCGTAAACCTGTGGATACTCAACTGCTATGGATGCGGTATTATTAATCACGTGAATATGATGCTCATCAAAACGTGCAAGATACTTCTCTTCCGACAGACAAAGCTGTGTTCCCGGCTCTTTTTCATAATGCCCCAGCGTTTTCCAGCATTCCATGGACGGTGCCTTATAAATCGTCATGCCATGAATATTCATCTTATCCATAAGCTCCACCAGCACTTCCTCTGCCACATCCATACCGCCGTTGAAAACTTTCAGCATCAGATTCGTTGACAACTCCACCTTATCAATCGGACGCATAAAATCAACACCCGCTGTCTTTTTATGACAGTATCCGTCTTCTGTCAGCAGATGTCCGTGTTTTTCCTTATCATATACGATAAACCGGTCTTTTCCCTTTTCTTTGGCAATATACAATGCACCGTCTGCGATTTTAAACAGTGTTTCATAATCCGTTCCATCTTTTCCGTACTGGGAAATACCGATGGATGCTGAAAATTCATAATCCGGCTTTTCCTGTGCCAGATCCACTTTCAGCTTTTTGCGGACCGCCTTTAGCAGACTTCTCAAAGTATCTTCTCCGTTTGCTTCTTTTAGCAGTACTAAAAATTCATCGCCGCCGATTCTGCCTACCAATCCACGGTTTGCCACTGCGCGGTTCAGCTCTGTCGCCAGATGCTTAATAACCTCATCACCGAAATAGTGTCCATAGGTATCATTGACCTGTTTAAAGTCATCGATATCCCACACCATCAGATACATACTGTGGTCACAGCCCGCCACATTGGCAAGATTAATCGCTGCCGTTGCTTCATCTGTCACCGTTTTTTTATTCAGGACTCCTGTTGCGGAATCCTGATTGACAACTGCCGAATCCAGTAAAATGTCTGTACCTGTCATACGGTTTCCCTGCTCTGTAATCAATCCTATGGTAAGCACACGTTCTTCTCCATTATAAATGGTCTGTCCCCTGAAACGCAGAACATCCATGCGTTCCCCTTTAGACATCAGTGTTGTACGCAGGGTCGTCGCAAAGCTTTCAGAGCCTGCCTGTATATTATCACAGAGCTGTCTGAATGCCGCCTGCTGTTTTTCATCAATAAAGCCCAGACGCATCATGCGTTCTTCCCATGCTTTTAAATCGTCTTTTTCAATAATCTCAGAACGGTTGTTGACATAACAGTATATTGTAAAAATTCCGGTGTGGTGATTATATTCAAACATTTTATCCTGAATCATATTCATCACTGCACGATATTTCCGGATACGATCCATATACAAACCAAACCTGGCACTGACCAGACAAATATCCTTCAAGTGAATATTGGTCATCTGCTCCGATTTTACCTGTTCATTATTTTTTTCCAGCATAAACCAGCGATATGAATCATTTGCGGTCATACACCGTACAACCGCATAAGCTGCAACATCTTCCGATTCCATAAACGATTCGAAATCCTGACGATCCTTTGGATGTATAAGCATATTAAATGTATAAAGTGTTTTTTCCCAAAACAGCCTGTAAAAACGTTCATCGCCCATTACAACTGCAAAATTATTGCTTAATGTAAAATTTGCCTCCGGTGTTCCACTTTCTGTTTTTCCGTCTATTTCCCCAGACATTTTGACACCCCCTTTGCCACTCATGCGGCTTTAAGATTACATTTTCCTTATAGCCACAGCTTTACGATGCAAATGTCACCTCTAATGCCTGCTGAATATCATCAATAATATCCGCCACATTTTCAATGCCCACTGAAAGACGGATTAAATCCGGCTGAACGCCTGCCTCTGCAAGCTGTTCGTCACTTAACTGTCTGTGTGTATGGCTTGCAGGATGAAGAACAGATGTCCTTGCATCCGCAACGTGGGTTACAATGGCAATCATTTTTAAATGATCCATGAATTTCACTGCCGTTGCCCTGTCACCCTTTAAACCAAAGGAAATAACCCCACATGTACCATTAGGCATATATTTCTGCTGTAATGCATGATATTTACTGCTTTCCAGATCTGCGTAATTAACCCATGCCACATGCTCATTGTTCTCTAAAAATTTTGCTACCGTAAGCGCATTACTGCAATGTCTTTCCATGCGCAGCGCCAGCGTTTCCAGACCGAGATTAATTAAGAACGCATTTTCCGGTGACTGTACAGACCCCAGATCGCGCATCAGCTGGCTGGTTGCCTTGGTAATGTAAGCCCCTTTGCCAAAACGCTGTGTATAAATCACGCCGTGATAAGATTCATCCGGTGTTGTCAGTCCCGGAAACTTATCTGCATATTTTTCCCAGTCAAAATTACCGCTGTCTACGATACAGCCGCCGATTGTTGCTGCATGTCCATCCATATACTTTGTCGTCGCATGTGTCACAATATCCACGCCAAAGTCAAACGCATGACAGTTAACCGGTGTTGCAAAGGTATTGTCTACAATAAACGGTACACCGTTTTTATGGGCAAGCTTTGCAAACTTTTCCAAATCAAGAACAACGAGTGCCGGATTGGCAATCGTTTCGCCAAAAATACACTTTGTATTCGGACGGAACGCCGCCTGAATCTCTTCCTCTGTTGCTTCAGGATCTACAAATGTCACATCAATTCCCAGTTTTTTCATTGTTACACCAAACAGGTTAAACGTACCGCCATAGATGGCTGATGTACTGATAAAGTGATCACCCGCCTCACAGATATTAAACACTGCGTAGAAATTGGCAGCCTGACCGGAGGCTGTCAGCATCGCCGCATAACCTCCCTCTAAATCACAAATCTTTTTCGCAACATAATCATTCGTCGGATTCTGTAATCTTGAATAAAAATATCCTTCCTTTTCCAGATCAAACAATGCACCCATCTCATCACTGGACTCATACTTAAACGTTGTACTCTGGATAATCGGAAGAATTCTCGGTTCTCCATTCTTTGGCTCCCATCCGCTCTGAATACACTTTGTTTCAATTCTGTAATTACTCATTTTCTGTTTTCTGCTCCTTCTCCTGTATTTTTGTCACTCTGACTTTGCGAATCATCTTGTCTGCGACCTCTGCCACATCAAACAGATATCCGCCGCATTCCATTTGAAACTGCTCCTAAGATCGGAAGAGCACACGTCTGA
>ERZ810286.821-NODE-821-length-8482-cov-4.11724_pt1 | contig 8482 bp, 4 predicted proteins | sample MGYA00520485_ERZ810286 | MGnify/ENA primary metagenome ERZ810286 (study PRJEB31588, sample SAMN03399887) | human gut metagenome | study: EMG produced TPA metagenomics assembly of the PRJNA231909 data set (A prospective, longitudinal analysis of the...
GAGCAGTGTAGAGGGAAAAGACACACTAGGATTTAAGTATATTGATATTGTTCATATCACACATACTGATTATGGCTATACTGACCATGCATTGATTGCTGTTGATTTGCATAAACGTTTTATTGATGTGGCATTGGATTTGGCATTGAAGACCAAAGATGAAATTCCGGAGAATCGGTTTGCATGGACAGTAGAAGCGTTAGATCCATTTTACTCATGGTGGAATTCAGCTTCTGAGGACAGACGGGAATCAATGCTAGACATGATTGAAAACAAACAGATTGGAATCAATGCTATGCCTTTTCATATACACCCTTATGCCAATAAGGAACAATGGGATGAGATGTTTGACTGGATTCCTAAAGATATGTGGTCTCAATTGGATATTGAAGTGGGTATGCAACATGATGTGAATGGTTTCCCACGTGCAGCAGCAACAAGGTTACTTGACCGTGACATACATTATATCTGGACTGGCATTAATCCGCATTGGGGTGGTTCTCCGGTAGAGCAACCTGGTGCTTTTTGGTGGAAAATGCCTGATGATAGAAAACTTTTGGTTTGGTCAGGATATCCTTATTGGCAAGGTTATCTTTTCTTTGCGGAAAAGGAGTGGCGTTTACAACAGCGGGAATATGCCAATACGCAAACATCATGGCCGCGCAATGGTAATATTCTACAGACTGATGATGTATCTATGCATGGAGCATATGATGTGTGTGTGAAACGCTTGAAGGATTTGAGAGAAAAAGGGTACGATTACCCCTTCCTTACATTGACTTTTACCAATGAGTGGAGATGTGATAATGATGGTCCTATGCCACAGTTGCTTGCTTTTATCAAAAAATGGAATGAGATGGGTTTCAAGCCTATGTTGCGTATGAAAACAGCAGGTGAGGCGATGAGGAATATAGAAAAGGAGATTGGAAATCAATTGAGAACTTTCGAAGGTGAGTGGCAAGATTGGTGGGCTTTTGGTGGTGCAGCTATGCCACGCGAGATGGAAGTGGCACGTCGTGCTGTTTACCATACAAAAGCGATCAGTTCGCCAGTATGGGGAGAACTGAATAGTGGAGCTAAAGATGAATTGAAAGAGATTAACCGTTTGTTATGCCGTTATTTTGAACATACATATGGTTCTAATGAGACTTCAGAGGCACCTTATAGTTTATATACGCAAGGACAGCTGAATGAAAAGAATGGTTTTGCTTATCGTCCGTGGGAGCGGGGAAAATATTTACTGGCACAACTGGCACGTAATAAGTTCGCGCAGGCAGATGCTGGTTTGTATGTTGTTAATGCGGCAAATGCATCTTATACAGGATGGGTTAAACTGGATGTTACCGGTTTTAGGGAGGTAGACTATAAATCTGTACGAAACTTGGAGAATGGAAAGTCATATCCTTTGTTTAAAGAGGGAGATTATGTTTGGCGCTGGGTAGTTGATGAGAATCTTAATACTAGTCGTGAGGCGATTCCCGGAGGAACTGAGGCATGGTTTTGGGTATCTGATATGCCGGCTAATTCGTTTACTCGTTTTGCACTTGATACCTCGGAGGTAGAGATTATTGATAAGAAAATAGATTTGCCGGAGTTATTTTTTGATAAGAACGGTTGGGTGACATCTGCACGCTGGAAAGGTATGGATGAACCGTTGTTTACGGAAGGGCTTGCCGACTTCATGGTAGTACACTTCAATGATATGGACAGATGGTCTCAAGGTGATATCTATATGCATATGGATGAAGCACAACGTATAGAGAAGTTCAATGAGATTACTAGAATGGAGTGGGCAAAACCGAAAAGTAAGGCTAAAGTGAGAGAAACACCTTATTCATGGATTGTTTCGCAGGATATGGAACATCCAAGGGTGAAGAATATGAACCGTCAGGTTGAGATTTTCAAAGAGGTTCCGAGAGCGAAGGTTAATATTTTCTTTGACAGAATTTCATCAATAGCACCAGAAGTATTCTATGCTAAGTTTCCTTTTCCTCAGGATTGTAGACAACCGGTTGCTACCAATGGAGGAATTCCTTATGAACTGTACAAAGAACAAATACCTAACTCATGCAAGGACTTTTTTGTTATAGACAGCTGGGTGAAATATGAAGCGGAGGATGGTGCACGGATCTGGTCGTCAGGAGACGTTCCAATTGTCAGTTTTGGAGGACATCATATGGGGATGCGATTGCAGGATGCTCCTAAAAAAGAAAATGAACTTTATGGTATGCTTTACAATAACTTATGGGTAGTTAACTTCTGTGTAGATTCTCCCGGTGAAATGAATTTTGAGTTTGATTTGACATACCGTGAAGGGAAACAGTCTGTTGAGCAGCTCACTGATATGGCTGATTCGTATTATATTCCGATGTCTATTGTGAATACTCCAGAGGCACTGGAAGATCCGGTAGTCCATAAATATTTGAATACACCCCAACGTTTGACGTCGGGATACTGACTAAGACTATGTATGGACTGTAAGGGAGCTTATGTATTGGTATAGAAAATATCTGGTATAATTTTAATATCATGACAAATAATGACATGTAGTAAATTCTTTTTGGTCTTGCTGATGCAGGTGTTTATACTTTCTTCGTTTGCTAATGGTAATGAGATAACTTTTTCCTCTTTGTTGCAGGAGATGACCAACCGTGAGTCATTGGTTGATTATCCATCTCCATATTACACTGTGCGGCAGTTCAGCAGTTATGACCGTTTCTCAGATCATGCAGTGAAAGGTTCTTATGACTGGTTTGCTAATTGGGATTTTAGCCAGTTTCTTCGTACGGAAGAAAAGGATGGACGTAGGGAATTTGTTATGTTTGACGCAGAAGGACCTGGTGCTGTAGTACGTATATGGATTACGGTGGCCAACTATAATGATAACGGTATATTACGTTTTTATTTGGATGATTCGGATATACCAGCTATTGAAGGTGAGGTACTGAGTCTTATCAGTGGTCACTTTCTGGCAGATGCGCCTATATCTACGTCTGTATCTCCTTTGACTCCTTATAAACAACGGGGACATGATTTGTATTTACCGATTCCTTATGCAAAGCATTGCAAGATTACTTATGAAACTCCTGGTATCACTGCAGCAGGGAATCGTCCACCCGGAGAGAACTTCTTTTATAGTGTAAACTATCGCACATATGATAAGGGAAGTATTGTAAAAACATTTACTTTGGATGATTTGAAAAAGGAAGCTGATGTACTTGATGGTACACAGAGAGAACTGATGGAACAACCTATTCTTGAAGGAAAATATCAAAAAAAAGTATCTGGGGATAAGGCTATTACGAATTTATCGGGAGAGAATCGGATTGTTCTAGAGGGTGGAGGAGCTATACGTGGTATACAACTTAAACTATCTGCTGATGATTTGGCTCAAGCTTTACGTTCCGTGATACTTAGAATTACTTTTGATGGTAATCAGACAGTTTGGTGTCCGGTTGGTGATTTTTATGGAACGGGTAATCGTCTTTCGCCTTATAGTTCGTTTTATACTACTGTAAGCAAAGATTCTATGATGACTTGTTATTGGGTGATGCCGTATAAAGATAAATGTGAAATTTCTCTGGAGAATTTGAGAACTGAAGTAGTGAGTACATCTCTTACTGTTTATTCGTCTGATTGGGAATGGAATGAGAGAACCATGTATTTCGGCGTAGGCTGGATGGAATATCATCGTAAATATACAGGGTTACATAAGAGTATCAATGGGACATTGGATGCAGAAGACATAAACTTTGTAACTTTAACTGGTCAAGGTGTTTATGTTGGTGATGCTATAACAATCTTTAATACAGTTGGTGATTGGTGGGGTGAAGGGGATGAAAAGGTATATATTGATGGAGAAAGTTTCCCGTCACATTTTGGGACCGGGACGGAGGATTATTACGGTTATGCTTGGTGTATGCCAAATTTCTTTGAACATCCTTTTATTGCCCAACCCGATGGCACAGGAGCTTATCAGCCTGGACACGTGGCAAATTTGAGATATCGTGGGTTGGATGGCATAACGTTTAAGAAATCTCTTGTTTTTGATATGGAATTTTGGCATCAGAGTGCGACATATGTCAATTACGCACCGACTACTTATTGGTATATGCTTCCGGGAGGAAAAACGAACCGGAAACCAGAAGAAAAGATGGCTGTAATTGATATAGCGAAGCATAAGAATGACCTGGTGAGTAACTCTGTTGACAAAAATGGAAAAGTGGAGGGAGAATTTATGAATATTTCTGTAACTGGTGGCATGGAACGAACGCAGTGTATTCCTGAGATGAATTGGAGTAATGGAGTACAGTTTATATGGAGAGAAAGTAGGAAAGGAGATTGTGCTAATTTAGGTTTTGTGGTTGATGAGGGAGGAAAATATTCGGTAAAGTGCAGGTTTACGATTGCCCCAGATTATGGTCGCTTTTCTGTTGAGGTAAATGAAAGTCCGGTTCTTCCCTCTGTTGATACTTATAATTCAAAGTTGAGCATGATGACAGTTGAACTAGGTATATTGGAGCTGAAGAAAGGGGAGAATTTCTTGAAACTTGTACAGCTGGATAAAAATGAAAAGGCAGTTAATTCATTGATAGGATTGGACTATTTGACTGTAGAAAAGGTAAAATAGTCTCAGGATATAAGATGTGAAATAGTTTGGAATGGGATTGAGACTTTTGTATTATTTATTGGGACATTTATTATATGCTAAATCCTTTTTGCAGGTTAATTTTGTGGTCAGTAACTGTTTGAGTATTTAATTCTAATAAATCAATTCTAATACTATGTTTATCATTGAAAATTATTCGTTGGCAGTAGTGTTTTGTTTTATAACAATGCTGTGTTGGGGGTCTTGGGGCAATACCCAGAAGCTGGCGGGCAGTCGTGTCTGGCGATACGAACTCTACTATTGGGATTATGTAATAGGTGTGTTACTTTTGTCACTTCTGGCTGCGTTTACAATGGGGAGCGTAGGGGAATTGGGACGAGGTTTTGTTGATGATTTGTTGCAGGCTGACGCATCTAATCTGGCTTCGGCTCTTATCGGGGGTGTCATATTCAACCTTTCCAATATTCTACTTTCTGCCTCTGTTTCTATTGCAGGTATGTCTGTGGCCTTTCCATTGGGAGTAGGGCTGGCTTTGGTTCTGGGAGTATTCATTAATTATTTTAATGCACCGCAAGGTAGTCCGGTATTCCTTTTCTTAGGAGTTCTGCTGGTGATTGTGGCGATTGTCTTTAATGCTTGGGCCTATAAGAATATGGGAAAAGGTGGGGAGCAACAAAAAACAAAAGGTATTGTGATAGCTATAGTGGCAGGTATTATGATGTCTTTCTTTTTCCGCTTTATTGCAAGTTCTATGGATTTGCAGAATTTTGAATGTCCTGAAGTCGGTAAGATGACCCCCTATACAGCAATGGTGATTTTTTCTATTGGTATTTTCACCAGTAACTTCATTTTCAATACAGCCGCCATGAGGCGTCCTTTTGTCGGTACATCTACATCTTATGGGGATTATTTTGCTGGTAGTTTGCGTCTGCATGCTGTAGGAATATTGGGTGGTATAATCTGGGGTATTGGCAATCTGTTCAGTTTGTTGGCTACGGAAAAAGCCGGTGCAGCCATTTCATATGGATTGGGACAAGGTGCTACGATGGTGGCTGCATTCTGGGGCGTATTTATTTGGAAAGAATTTGTGGGAGGTCCTAAAATAAACAGAACTTTACTGACATGTATGTTCATTCTGTTCTTGTCTGGAATCGGTTTGATTATTTATGCGGGACTTTAAATGGTAATTTATATATCTAATGATGAAATGGAAAAATGTAAGAAAATAGTTGTGGTCGGTAGCACGAATGTTGATTTGATTGCCCGCGTCAGTCACCTGCCTGAACCGGGTGAGACAATAGGAGATGCAGAATATTGCCTTTCATATGGAGGCAAAGGAGCTAACCAGGCAATTGCTGCTGCCCGGTCAGGAGGACATGTCTCATTTATTTCTTGTCTGGGAGATGATGCCTATGCAGATACACTTATAACCTCTTTTGTAGATAGTGGAATTGATGTGGATTATATTCAGAAGTGTGTGAGACACTCTACTGGGATTGCTTTTATTTTTGTTGCGGAAAATGGAGAGAATTGCATTGCTGTGGCTCCAGGGGCAAATAATTTATTGCGAGGAGAAAGAATGGATACTATTCTTCCAGTTATAAAAGAAGCGGATGCATTGGTGCTGCAGCTGGAGATTCCTTATGAATCGGTGATTTCGTTGATTGAGTATGCTCATACTGTTGACACTAAAATCATTTTGAACCCAGCTCCGGCCAAGCAGATACCTTCTTATATCCTGGAGAAAGTGGATATTCTTATTCTGAACGAGACTGAGGCTATGCTTATAGCAGGACAGTCATTGGACTTTTCGGAACCGATAGGTATTGCTCGAAGTCTATTGAGAAGAGTAGGACAAGTCGTAATTCTGACATTGGGAGAAAAGGGGTCGGTTATTGTTTCGGATGAGATGGAGAAACAGATTCCTTCATATGTAGTGAATACAGTAGATACGACAGGAGCTGGTGACACGTTCTGTGGTGCTTTTGTAGCTCAGTGGGTGGAAGGAGTAGATTTACAGGATTGTGTACAGTTTGCAACAGCAGCTGCTGCTTTGTCTGTCACAAGAATTGGAGCGCAAGTTTCGATTCCTTATCAAAAAGAAGTAATTGAATTTATGCGCAATAGAATACTATAGGCTATTGGATTTGCAGAATACTTATGAGATAATATTATGAAAACAATCGGAAAAAAATTAGTTATTGTATTAATCTTGTTTTTGGCTGGAGGAACAATGACTTCTTGCCACCAACAATCTTCGTCAGTTACAAATACCATGTCTACAAGCCAACTTTTGGATAAAATAAAAGGAGGATGGGCAGGACAAACCATTGGAGTTAGTTTTGGCAGTCATACGGAGTTCAGATATCAGGGAACATTTATACAAGATTATCAGTCTATCCCATGGCATGAAGGCTATGTACAAGAGTTAATGGATTCTTGGCCCGATTTGTATGATGATATTTATATGGATTTGACATTTGTAGATGTATTGGAAAGAGTTGGACTAGACGCTCCTGTTGATTCTTTTGCCATTGCATTTGCGACGGCAGACTATAATTTGTGGCATGCTAATCAGGCTGCTAGATACAATATTTTACATGGGGTAAAGGAGTCTGGGCATTGGTTGTTTAATCCCCATGCGGATGATATAGATTATCAGATTGAAGCTGATTTTGCTGGCTTGATGAATCCAGGTATGCCAAATTCTGCTTCTGAGATTAGCGATAAGATTGGACATATTATGTGTTATGGTGATGGTTGGTATGGTGGAGTATATGTGGGTGCGATGTATAGTTTGGCTTTTATATCAAATGATATTCAGTATATTGTGGAGGAAGCTTTGAAAACCATACCTATTGAAAGTACATTCTATCAATGTATTTCGGATGTAATAAAATGGCATAAACAATACCCGGATGATTGGAAACAGACATGGTTTGAATTGCAGAAACATTATTCGGAAGAAGTTGGATGTCCTGATGGAGTTTTTGTACCATTAGATATTGATGCAAAGATAAATGCAGCTTATATTGTTCTTGGTTTGTTGTATGGTAATGGAGATTTTACTAAAACAATGGAAATATCTACACGTGCTGGGCAAGATTCTGATTGTAATCCTTCTTCTGCCGGTGGTATTTTAGGTGTGATGCTGGGCTATAGTCAGATTCCGGAATATTGGATGCAAGGTTTGAGAGGAGCAGAAGCCAAGAAATTTAAATATACTTCATTGAGTTTAGATGATTTATATGCTATTAGTTATAGACATGCTCTTCTAATGATAGAGAAAAATGGAGGGACGGTGTTTGACAATCAGGTAATGCTACCGATACAAAAGCCTACTGCTGTACGTTTAGAACAATGTTTTGAAGGAGTGTATCCGCTGGTTAAGAAAGGATTGAACTGTACAGATATTGATACTTTATCTTTTGACATAGATGGGGTTGGTTTTGTAATTAGGGGTGAGGCGATTCGTAGGGACTATAGTCAACCGGATGATATTATAAAAGCAAAACTTTATATTGATAATCATTTTGTAGAGGAAGCTGAGTTTCCAACAAGTTTCCGTTATCGTCGTTTAGATCTTTTCTGGAATTATCAATTGCCCAATGGAAAACATAATATCAAGGTAGTGGTTGATAAACAGAATGTTAATGCATTATTGCGTTCATGGGAATATATTGTGTATTCTGATAAGAAACAACAAAGTTCCTATTAGTTCTGTATAGGAAAAAAATTCTATTTTTTTCTCCTTAAGGGGATGTTTATGGTATTTAATGAGACATTTGTTTCATCGAAATACTGTTCTATAGTCTACTTTTGCTCTTAGTAATAGGTATGGGTAAATTACTATATCTACTTCTTTGTTGAACT
>ERZ810286.822-NODE-822-length-8452-cov-9.72419_pt1 | contig 8452 bp, 3 predicted proteins | sample MGYA00520485_ERZ810286 | MGnify/ENA primary metagenome ERZ810286 (study PRJEB31588, sample SAMN03399887) | human gut metagenome | study: EMG produced TPA metagenomics assembly of the PRJNA231909 data set (A prospective, longitudinal analysis of the...
TATCACCTTTAGCTTTATAAGCATCAGCCATCAATTGCATTGCAAATTTACCTCCGTCCTTATCAGATAAAGCCATTGGGGCATACTTAATAATTGCATCTTTATCACCTACCCTATCAGCAGCCAATGTAGCATAATATGCAATTTGTGGGATAAGAGTATCATTCTTAGCCAATTCTTTATCAGCTAACATTGGGTAAGAAGCTGATTCAACATATGTTGCAAAGAATTTCAAGGCTTCTTTATTCTTATCCAAGTTAAAATACTGAATACCACCATTAATCAAATTAGGACGTTCAGCCAACATACTTGAAGCATTTGCTTTCCGGTATTTGTTTTTAACTTTCCCCTTTTCATTAGGTATTTCCGCTAATTCATCACACTTAGTATAGTACTCATACATTTTCAGAATGCTATTATACACTTTCAATGTATCATACGGTTTTTTCAAAAAAGCATTTTTCATTTGCTCTTCGTTGATACGTCTCTGAATAAATCCAGCAACGTCCCATGTGTCAGCAAGATCCTTCGTTTCAGGATTCTTCATAGCTTCTTTAATAAGCTGCTCAGCCTGCTTAAAATTAGGTTTTACGTCATTAGCCATACTCTTTGCTTCTTTCACATTCTTCATCTGAGCGAATGAGAAGCTAACAGCCATCAATAAAACCATAGAAAATAATACTCTTTTCATGATTGTTGTTTGATTAATTATTAATATTATGTCTATTCCTCAATTTCGTTATTGCTTTCGTTTTCATTTACGTCCGCTGCATCATCAATATCAGGAACATCAGCATTCGGATCACTCACGATTGTACCCTCTGCCTCTTCTGCCGGAATTTCATCTTCAAGACTTTCTGTCATAACCTTACATACCGAACCAATCTGGTCGTTACGTTTTTCTAGATTTATCAGACGGACACCTTGAGTAGCACGACCCATAATACGAATATCAGCCACTTTCAAACGAATAGTGATACCAGACTTATTGATAATCATCAAGTCATTTTCATCGGTTACTGACTTGATTGTTACCAACTTACCTGTTTTTTCGGTAATATTCATGGTCTTCACACCCTTACCGCCACGGTTTGTCTTACGATAGTCTTCTATTTCAGAACGTTTACCATATCCTTGTTCGGAAACTACCATTACAGATTCTGTCTCCAAATCTTTGATACAAATCATTCCTACTACTTCATCCTGACCATCATTATCCAACGTAATGCCACGTACACCTGTTGCTGTACGTCCCATTACACGAACTGCTGCTTCATGGAAACGAATTGCACGTCCATTACGATTGGCAATGATGATTTCATTGTTTCCATTCGTCATACGAACTTCAATTACGCTATCATCTTCGCGGATAGTTATAGCATTTACACCATTCTGACGAGGACGAGAATACTGTTCAAGTAATGTCTTCTTTATTACACCTTTCTTAGTACAGAACAATACATAATGGCTATTAATAAACTCAGAATCTTCCAAACTCTTCACACGCAAGTATGCAGTTACATTATCGTCCGAGTCAATATTCAACAAATTCTGAATAGCACGTCCCTTAGAATTCTTCGTTCCCTCAGGTATTTCATATACTTTCAGCCAATAGCACTTGCCTTTTTGTGTAAAGAACATCATCGTATTGTGCATGGTAGCAGGATAAATATGTTCTACAAAGTCTTCATCACGGGTCTCCGTACCTTTCGAACCTACACCACCACGATTTTGTGCACGGAATTCAGTCAACGGAGTACGTTTGATATAACCCATATGAGAAATTGTAATAATCATCTGATCATCTGCATAGAAGTCTTCCGGATTAAATTCTTCTGAAGAATAAACAATTTCAGAGCGACGTACATCTCCATATTTCGCTTTGACTTCTAACAATTCCTCTTTCATTACCCGACGACATACTTCATCATCAGCCAGAATACTTTCCAAATAAGCTATCTGCTTCATTATTTCTTCGTATTCCGCATGAAGCTGATCCTGCATCAGACCTGTCAATTGACGCAAACGCATTTCTACTATTGCGCGAGACTGAATTTCTGTCAGGTTGAATCGCTCAATCAAGCCTGCTATAGCGTCATTAGGAGTTTTTGCTGCACGAATGATACGAATTACTTCATCAATATTATCCGAAGCGATAATCAAACCTTCAAGAATGTGCGCGCGTTCTTTCGCTTTACGAAGATCGAACTGAGTACGACGAATAACAACTTCGTGTCTATGTTCGATGAAATATTTAATTAAATCTCTCAGATTCAACGTTTTTGGACGTCCATGAACCAAAGCAACATTATTTACGCCAAAAGATGTCTGCAAAGCTGTCATTTTATAGAGTTTGTTCAACACTACACTTGCATTTGCATCACGTTTGATGTCAATAACAATGCGCATACCGTCACGGTCAGACTCATCGTTGGCATTTGAGATACCTTCTATTTTCTTATCATTTACAAGATCAGCTATATACTTAATCAACTCGGCCTTATTTACATTATAAGGGATCTCGGTTATTACGATCTTATCATGTGTCTGTCCGCTTTCGATTTCGGCTTTCGCACGCATAATTACACGTCCTCGTCCAGTCAAATATGCCTCGCGTACACCACTCACACCATATATAAACCCACCAGTAGGAAAATCTGGTGCTTTGACAAATTCCATCAGTTCCTCTACTGTAATTTCCGGATTATCAATATATGCTTCACATGCTTCAATTACTTCCGAAAGATTATGAGGAGGCATATTGGTAGCCATACCTACAGCGATACCGGATGCTCCGTTCACCAGAAGATTTGGGATGCGTGTCGGCATAACTTTAGGTTCTACCAGCGTATTATCAAAATTAGGCTCAAAATCGACGGTTTCCTTATACAGGTCATCCATCATTGCTTCACCCAACTTATTAAGACGAGCTTCTGTATAACGCATAGCAGCAGGGCTATCACCGTCTACAGAACCAAAGTTCCCCTGTCCATCTACCAAAGGATAACGCATTGCCCATTCCTGAGCCATACGCACCATTGCAAAATAAACAGAAGAATCTCCATGAGGATGGTACTTACCGAGTACCTCACCCACGATTCTGGCTGATTTCTTATAAGGTTTGTCTGAAGTATTGCCCAATTCCATCATTCCGTATAAAATTCTACGGTGAACAGGCTTAAATCCATCTCTAACATCCGGAAGGGCACGCGAAACGATGACCGACATGGAGTAGTCAATGTACGATGACTTCATTTCCTCCTCGATGTTAATCTTTATAATTCTGTCTTGTTCAAGCATTTAAAATGATTATTAATTATACATTCTACGGTTTGTGAAAAACCACGCTAAAGTACTACTTTTCCCCGATATACGAAAGTTTTTAGAAAGAAAGTTTTAGCATGACCGGGACGACAATTCATTAAACTTTAAAATTCGAAAATAAAAAGATAAAAACGATAAATATAATATGGAAAGATAGATAACATTGGTAAAAAAGAGCTGGATATTTGTTATACCTTATATATATAATGCAAATACACCGTTTTTATGGCACGCCATTTGTAGATATAAGAAATAAAGCAAATATTGCAATACAAACTTGATTAATGCGTATATTTGCCAGTGAATAACCCTTAGAAGAAAAGGAAAAGTATGAATAATCAATTCTCACAAAGAGTTTCCGACATTATCGTCTATAGTAAGGAAGAAGCGAATCGGTTGAGAAGTAGGTATATAGGCCCTGAGCACCTGCTTCTGGGAATCCTTCGTGACGGTGAAGGAAAAGCTATCGAGATATTGTCTAAACTCAACACCAATCTAGCTGCAATAAAGCAACAGATTGAAGCTCAACTGAAGGCAGAAGCTGATGATATGTTATTGCCTGATGCAGAGGTACCGTTATCTAATGATGCGGCAAAGATATTAAAAATGTGTATTTTAGAAGCTCGTGGAATGAAAAGTAACATCGCTGATACAGAACATGTATTATTGGCTATTTTAAGAGAAAAAAACAATATGGCGGCTTCCGTACTTGAAGCAAACGATATAAACTACGTGAAAGTACTGGAGCAAGCTACATTGCAGCCGGATATCAATTCCGGCATGGGCTTTTCGGAAGACGATGAGGATGACGAAGAAATGTCTTCTCCTCGTTCCGGCAGAGGTGGCTCGGATGAACGCCAACAGGCACAAACCGCTTCCAAGAAGCCGTCTAATGATACGCCAGTACTTGACAATTTCGGTACTGACATGACAAAAGCGGCAGAAGAAGGACGGTTGGATCCTGTTGTGGGCAGAGAAAGAGAAATCGAACGTTTAGCGCAGATATTAAGTCGACGCAAAAAGAATAACCCAATTCTGATTGGTGAACCCGGTGTAGGAAAATCAGCGATTGTTGAAGGTCTTGCATTGAGAATCATTCAGAAAAAGGTTTCGCGTATCCTGTTTGATAAACGAGTCGTTGCTCTTGACATGACTGCTGTTGTGGCAGGAACAAAGTATCGTGGACAATTCGAAGAACGTATCCGTTCCATTCTCAATGAATTGCAAAAGAATCCGAATGTTATATTATTCATTGATGAAATTCATACGATTGTAGGTGCAGGCTCTGCAGCAGGCTCTATGGATGCCGCCAATATGCTAAAGCCAGCATTGGCAAGAGGAGAAATACAATGTATCGGTGCCACCACTCTTGATGAATATCGTAAGAATATTGAGAAAGATGGCGCATTGGAACGTCGTTTCCAAAAAGTAATCGTAGAACCGACTACTGCTGCCGAAACTCTGCAGATTTTGCGTAATATCAAGGATAAGTATGAAGATCATCACAATGTGTATTATACAGATGAAGCATTGGAAGCATGTGTCAAGCTGACAGACCGCTATATCACAGATCGTAATTTCCCTGATAAAGCCATTGATGCTTTAGATGAAGCCGGCTCACGTGTACATCTTACTAATGTCAATGTACCCAAAGAGATAGAAGAACAGGAAAAGCTGATCGAAGAAGCTAAAAACAAGAAAAATGAAGCCGTAAAATCGCAGAATTTTGAACTTGCAGCCAGCTTCCGTGATAAGGAGAAAGAACTTTCTATCCAATTGGATGAGATGAAAAAAGAATGGGAAGCCAATCTAAAAGAAAACAGGCAAACTGTTGATGCAGAAGAAATTGCCAATGTTATCTCAATGATGTCAGGCATTCCAGTACAACGAATGGCACAGGCCGAAGGCATCAAGCTAGCAGGTATGAAAGAAGATTTGCAAGCTAAAGTCATCGCACAAGACACAGCGATAGAAAAGCTGGTCAAAGCCATTTTGCGAAGCCGTGTAGGACTCAAAGATCCTAATAAGCCCATTGGCACGTTTATGTTCTTAGGTCCGACAGGAGTTGGTAAAACTCACCTAGCAAAAGAGTTGGCCAAGTATATGTTCGGTTCTGCCGATGCACTGATTCGTATCGATATGAGTGAATATATGGAAAAGTTCACTGTTTCACGCTTGGTTGGGGCACCTCCGGGATACGTAGGATATGAAGAAGGTGGCCAGCTGACAGAAAAAGTGCGCCGTAAACCATACTCTATTGTATTGCTTGATGAAATAGAAAAAGCACATCCGGATGTATTCAATATCCTGCTTCAGGTAATGGATGAGGGTCGTCTGACTGACAGTTATGGCAGAATGGTAGATTTCAAAAATACCGTTATTATCATGACTTCCAATATCGGAACCCGCCAGCTGAAAGAATTTGGACGTGGTGTTGGTTTTGCGACACAAAGCCGCCTGGATGATAAAGAATTCTCGCGAAGTGTTATACAAAAAGCTCTAAATAAATCATTCGCGCCTGAATTCATCAATCGTGTAGATGAGATTATCACGTTTGATCAACTTTCTCTGGAAGCGATAACAAAGATTATAGACATAGAGCTAAAAGGATTGTACGATAGAATAGAATCTATTGGTTACAAGCTTGTTATTGAAGATAAGGCGAAAGAATTCATCGCTAGCAAGGGATATGACGTACAATATGGCGCCCGTCCTTTGAAGCGCGCAATTCAAACCTATCTGGAGGATGGTTTATCCGAGCTCATCATTTCCTCGTCTTTAAAAGAGGGAGATACTATTCAAGTAACCCTTAATGAAGAAAAAGGCAAATTGGAGATGAAAGTTGTTTCTCTGGAATAGAGTTATTTCCTGAATAAGAAAATAATTTAATATGCCATAATGTCAGACCTTCGGGTCTGGCATTTTTTTTGTCTCTGTATGGACAAATATCAATTAAAATTAATCAATAGATAAACTAAAAAAATATACGTATTATGCAAAAAGGTAATATTGGGGTTACAACAGAAAACATTTTCCCTATCATTAAAAAGTTTTTGTACAGTGACCATGAGATTTTTCTGCGCGAGTTAGTATCCAATGCGGTAGATGCCACTCAGAAGCTGAATACGCTTGCTTCTATTGGCGAATTCAAAGGTGAACTGGGTGACTTAACTGTTCACGTTGAATTAGGCAAAGATACTATTGCCATTTCTGACCGTGGTATCGGTTTGACTGCAGAAGAAATAGAGAAGTACATCAATCAAATAGCTTTCTCTGGAGCTAATGACTTCCTGGAGAAGTATAAGAACGATGCAAATGCCATTATCGGACATTTCGGACTTGGCTTCTACTCTGCCTTTATGGTTGCAAAGAAAGTGGAGATTATCACTAAATCATACAGAGACGATGCAAAAGCCGTAAAATGGACTTGTGATGGCAGCCCTGAATTCACTATTGAAGAAATAGAAAAAGCCGACCGTGGATCAGATATCATCTTATACATTGATGACGACTGCAAAGAATTCCTCGAAGAAGCACGTATCTCCGAACTTCTGAAGAAATATTGCAGCTTCCTTCCTGTTCCTATTGCATTTGGAAAAAAGAAAGAATGGAAAGACGGCAAACAGGTAGAAACGGCTGAAGATAATATAATCAATGATACCACTCCTTTGTGGACACGCAAACCTAGCGAACTTTCGGATGAAGATTACAAATCATTCTATAGCAAGCTATATCCGATGTCTGATGAACCACTCTTCTGGATTCACCTGAATGTGGATTATCCATTCCATCTGACTGGTATCCTCTACTTCCCGAAGGTAAAGAGCAATATTGAATTAAATAAGAACAAGATTCAGTTATATTGCAATCAAGTATATGTAACAGACTCTGTTGAAGGCATTGTGCCGGACTTCCTGACTTTGTTACATGGAGTAATAGATTCTCCGGATATTCCGTTGAACGTTTCCCGTTCATACTTGCAAAGCGACTCAAACGTGAAGAAGATTTCAACTTATATCACCAAGAAAGTTTCCGACCGTTTACAGTCTATATTCAAGAATGATCGTAAGCAGTTTGAAGAAAAGTGGAACGACTTGAAAATATTTATCAATTATGGAATGCTCACACAAGAGGATTTCTATGATAAAGCGCAAAAATTCGCCCTTTTCACCGATACAAATGACAAACATTACACATTCGAGGAATATCAGACCCTTATTAAAGATAACCAGACAGACAAAGATGGAAATCTAATCTATCTGTATGCAAATAACAAGGACGAACAATACAGCTATATTGAGGCTGCAACCAATAAAGGCTATAATGTCTTGCTCATGGATGGCCAGTTAGATGTAGCTATGGTAAGTATGTTGGAGCAAAAGCTTGAGAAATCCCGTTTCACCCGTGTAGACAGTGATGTTGTTGACAATCTGATTGTAAAAGAAGACAAGAAAGGTGAAACTCTGGAAGCCAACAAACAAGATGCAATCACAACAGCCTTCAAGAGCCAATTGCCTAAAATGGATAAGGTTGAATTCAATGTGATGACGCAAGCGTTGGGAGAAAATTCGGCTCCGGTCATGATTACTCAAAGCGAATATATGCGTCGTATGAAAGAAATGGCAAATATTCAAGCCGGAATGAGCTTCTACGGCGAAATGCCTGACATGTTCAATCTGATCCTGAATTCAGACCACAAGTTGATAAAACAAGTATTGAATGAAGAAGAGAATGCCTGTCAAGCAGAAGTAGCTCCGATACTCTCCGAAATGGATAACGTCAACAAACAACGTAATGAGTTGAAAGACAAACAGAAGGATAAAAAGGAAGAAGACATCCCAACAGCTGAAAAAGATGAATTAAACGATCTCGACAAGAAGTGGGATGATCTGAAAAGCAAGAAAGAAGCTATCTTTATCGGCTATGCAAGCAATAACAAAGTTATCCGCCAGCTTATCGATCTGGCCTTACTTCAAAACAATATGTTAAGAGGTGAAGCTTTGAATAACTTCGTAAAACGTAGCATTGAGCTGATTTAATATCGCCCCTTTAAACATTACACATACTTCAAGAAAGAGCATTCAACGTTAAATACACGTTGTAATGCTCTTTTTCAATTTAAAACGAT
>ERZ810286.829-NODE-829-length-8407-cov-6.08453_pt1 | contig 8407 bp, 8 predicted proteins | sample MGYA00520485_ERZ810286 | MGnify/ENA primary metagenome ERZ810286 (study PRJEB31588, sample SAMN03399887) | human gut metagenome | study: EMG produced TPA metagenomics assembly of the PRJNA231909 data set (A prospective, longitudinal analysis of the...
CCGATCCTCCTTCTGCCTGCATGATTACTCAGGATTCCAGGTAATCATGTCTTATAACCTTACATTTTCTACAAATTTTGTGATTTTTTCTGCATCTTTTCCCGCAAATGCCGCACACGGCGAAACGTCTTTTTCCACACCGGAGCTGACATCAACAACGTCCGGTGCTACGGTTTTTACCGCCTGCGCGGCATTTTCAGGTGTTAAGCCACCTGCCAGAAACAGCAGCTTATCCGTTTTTTGTATATTTTTTAACAAATTCCAGTCAAATGTTTTTCCTGCGCCCGGCGAACTGCCGTCAAATAATATGCCCGCCGTTTTTTCATCTGCCAGAACGCTTTCTAACTGCCGCCGGATACTTTCCTTATCTTCCGCCGTTTCTCCTGCCACGTTGACTGCACGGATTACCGGAATCCTCAGCACATCGTGTACCTCATCGGACAATGTTCCGTGAATCTGTATGTAATCAAATCCCAGCCGCATAATCTGTTCTACCTGTTCCTTTGTCGGGGACACCGTCACGGCAACGCTCTTTGATACACCGTATTTTTTGAGTGCCGCAAGGATTTTTTCTGCCTGCTGTAAGGTGACATTGCGTTTGCTTTTTGGAAAAAACAATACCATGCCCGCAAATTCCACCCGGCAGTCCGCAAGCATTTCTGCTTCTTCTTCCCGCGTCAGCCCACAGACCTTTACCTTTGTCTTACCCATTTGCATAAACTTCCTTCCAGTGCTTTGTAAGCGCCCCCGGATTGTCTGATTCCATAAGTGCCGTGCCAATTAAAAATGCATCTGCATGGCTCTGTTTTAATGCTGAAATATCTCCGTCCGTGCTGACACCGCTTTCGGATACCAGCACTTTACCGCGTTCCTTGAAGTCTTTCGGAAGCATGGCTGACAGCTTCTTTGTTGTATCCATGGTCACTTCAAAGGTCTTTAAATTGCGGTTGTTGATTCCGATGATTTCAACATCTAACGCCAGCATTCTCTGCAATTCTGCTTCGTCATGAACCTCACACAATACGTCCAGCCCAAGGCTGTAAGCAAGGTCATACAGTCGTTTAAAGGTTTCATCATCTAAAATCGCGGCAATTAAAAGAATCGCATCTGCGCCGATAACCTTTGCTTCATAGACCTGATATTCTTCAATAATAAAATCCTTGCGGATAACCGGCAGATTTGTCATTTTCCGGATTTGTTCCAGATACGCCGTACTACCGTAAAAATGGTCTTCCTCGGTCAGGCAGGAAATCGCATCAACCGAATCGTTATACTGCAAAATCCGCTCCTTTAAATCCACCTTGATATCCATTGCCCCGTGGCTTGGCGATGCCTTTTTAAACTCACCGATAACAGAAAGACCGTCTTTTTTTAATGCCTTTGCAAATCCCACACTTTCACGTGTACTCTGCAATGCTTTCTGTTTCATTTCTTCTTCGCTGACTGCCGCCTTATGTTCAACCAGCCGTTTTTTCTTATCTTCAACAATTACATCAAGAATCATATTAATCCCCATTCCGCAGGCATTTTTGCCCATTTCCTATGTTGTTTACAAAATTTTCTATCATTCTCTTTCCGTGCTCTGTATAAATGGATTCCGGATGAAACTGCAATCCCACAATCGGATATTCCCGGTGCTTCATTGCCATGATTTCTCCGTCCTGCGTTCTTGCCGTCACCTGTAAGCAGTCCGGCAGGGTATCCTCTATGACTGCAAGTGAATGATAGCGTGCAACTTTGACTGGTTCGTTAATGCCTTCAAAAATACCGTCTGTATCATGTTCTATCAGCGACTGTTTTCCATGACAGATTTTCTTTGCATAAGAAACCGTTGCGCCAAATGCTTCTCCGATACACTGATGTCCCAGACAGATTCCAAGCATCGGCTTTTTTCCAGCAAAATGGCGGATGGTCTCCAGACAGATACCTGCCTCCTTTGGACTTTTCGGTCCCGGCGAAATCACAATGGATTCAGGATTTAAGTCTTCTATTTCTTCTATTGTAATTTTATCGTTTCTGACGACCTTTATATCATTGTTAAATGTACCGATAAACTGATACAAGTTATATGTAAACGAATCATAGTTATCTATCAGTAATATCATAACTTTTCCTCCTCGACCAGTGTCTTTGCCAGTGCCATGACCTTATTACAGCACTCCTGATATTCATTTTCAGGAATCGAATCCGCCACAATTCCCGCACCTGCCTGTAAATAGACTTTTTCACCTTTTTTTATCATGGTACGGATTGTAATGCAGAAATTCATGTTGCCGCCAAAATCCAGATAACCGGTTGCGCCGCCGTATAATCCGCGTCTGACCGTTTCCAGTTCGTCAATAATTTCCATTGCCCTGATTTTCGGTGCACCGCTTAAGGTGCCTGCCGGAAGAAATGAGGATACCAAATCCAGTGGATGAAACTCACCTTTTTTTCTTCCCTCTACCAGTGAAACGATGTGCATAACGTGGGAATACCGCTGGATTCTCATAAATTCGGACACCTTTACCGAACCGATTTGTGCAATTCTTCCCATGTCATTTCTTGCAAGGTCGACCAGCATAACGTGTTCTGCACGCTCTTTTTCATCTGCGAGCAGTTCCTGTTCCAATGCCGTATCTTCCTGCGGTGTCTTTCCGCGCTTTCTCGTACCCGCAATCGGACAGGTATAAACTCTGTTATCTGTCTGCTTGACAATCATTTCCGGCGAACTTCCGATAATTTCAAAATCACCGAAATTGTAATAATACAGATACGGTGACGGATTTAATTCCCGCAGTTCCTTATACAGTTCAAAACCGTCCTGTTTGGTCTGAATCGTCCAGCGCTGTGAAAGCACCGTCTGGAAAATGTGTCCTTCTTTGATATACTGTTTGATTTTTTCAACTTTCCTGCCGTACTGCTCACAGGTATCGGATTTTTTCACGATAATGCCGTCATGGACGTGTTTTTTCTCTGCCGCCTTTGGATTTTTTCTTGCCCGCGCAATCAGCTCTTTGGCTTCCTGTTCTGCGCGTTTCTTGCCTTCCGGGCTGTCTTCTTCCAGTATTACCGCTGTAAAGGTTTCTGCTACATGGTCGATTGCCAGAAACTTTGAAGCCAGCATAAGCTGAATGGTTTCAATTCCGATTTCATCTTCATTATCGTCCGGTAAATCCTCGGTATAGCGGATAAAATCATATCCCAGACTGCCGACCAGTCCACCTGTAAATTCAAGTTCACCGTCTTCTTTTACAATTTCAAATTCACTGTAATATTCTTTTAACCGCTCCAGCGGGTTGCCCCTGCGCACTTCCTTTGTGCCGTCTGCCTTTGTAATTACCAGAGATTCACCGTCTGACTGAATCAGTGCTTCCGGCTCAACACCCATAAAGGTGTATCTTCCGTTTTCCTTGTCATTACTTTCCATAAGAAAGCCTTTCTTTTCTCTGCCAAGGCTTTCATACAGTGCTATCGTAGATTCATCTACGATGCTGACTGTCTTTTTATATGCTTTTAACCGTCTTTTCATCGCCATTCCTCCATAAAAAAATCCCTTATGCAGCTATTATCACTGCATAAGGGACGAATTATCGTGGTGCCACCCTGTTTTCTCAGATACCGGATTCTGTGTTTTCATTTTCCCTGTTACAAATATAGGAAAATAAAAGTCACGGATAGTCTGGCTTTTATTTTTATATTATAGAAATGCTGTCATTTCCGATAAAATAAAAAAAGCATACCCGAAACCGGATATGCCACCTGTTATCTGACTCATTCCTGATACTGCCTGTGCAATACCCTGCCCCTGTAACGTGAGGTCACGTCATCAGCTACTTACTTAACCATATAATGTTCACCAATGCATCTCCCAAACCCATTCGTTCCAGCTCTCCACACCGGTTCTCACCGCCACCGGCTCTCTGTAGTGTACCTTCTGAAAGTACTATTTTGTTCATCGACTTTAATTCTTTAATTTGTTAAACTGGTGATATTCTAGCACTATTTATCACATCTGTCAATTCTTTTTCAAGAATTTAGCTATTTTTAATTTTATACTTTCTATTCGTGTTGGTACCTATAATCTCAATATTGTCCAGTTCCGACAGAATTGCCCTTGTGCGTGAAGCACTTAAACCAATATATGCAGCAATATCATTTGTTTTACCTTCACCATATTGTGTAAGATATTCATATATCTTCGCAATATGATTGCTCGTTTTTCTTCGCCTGTTTTCTTCGCTTATTTTCTTCGCTGATTATCTTCTGTTGGTATTTCAGTTCCATCGACAGTTGATGTTATTTCTCCATCCATAGTGCCACAACGTGCATCCATGATGCTTTCTCTCCCTGTATCGTAGTATAATTTACCATCTATTCTTACCATCGGTATTCTATCCCACATGGCATTTGCTTCTGTCTGTTCTATCACGGTAATTTTATAAACCTCTCCTAATTGTGCAGGATATGATTCCATTATTTCTCCGTTATAGCTAATTTCTACGAAATCTCCAATTTGTAATTCAAGGTTCTCTTCGTTTGATATATAAAACTTATCTGCTGAATCAAGTTCCAAAGAACCATCTACCGGTTTTACTATTATTGAATCATGATTCGTTTCAATTACCGATGCCTGAAATGTTACCATTAGCGGTCTATTATCTGCCGAAGCAAGCATTTCAGTTATACAATTACCTAAAGCAGGCGTTGGTTTATAAATTCCTTGATATGGCTGTTCTACATATTCGATTCCTTTATCTACATAGTAAAAAAGAGTAGTTCCTGCCGCCCCATCACAATTTATATTGATCGTAATAGAATCTTTGTTGACCGGTGCATCATTGATTGATTGCTGACTGGTTGTTTCCATATCCATTAGCATAGATAAAAATTCATCAATAAACTCCGTAGCTTCACCTTCTGTGTTAGGTGATATAGCATATTTGTCACCGTCAGAGACACCAATCGATACAATATCCTCTCTGGCTGGCAATCTAATAGGATTCCCCTGTTCTTTTCTTCCACATGCACATAACATAATTGAAACAAAGTAGCAAAGACAAACAATACTGCATAATTTCTTTTTCATGATCATAATTCTCCCCAAAATATATTTCGTATTATACGTTATCTAAGTGTATATTTCAATGTGTGGGAAATAGCCAGAACGTGTTTTTATGCATTGTGAATGCATGTTTATAGGCTCGTTTTCAGTGGGTACACAATTCCGAAAAGGGAGTAAAATATTAACATTTACTTTCTTTCGATTATTGATAATATCCCAAACTGCTTTATAAACTTTCCTTTATCTGCCACACTCAGTCCTGTCGTTCTCCATGTTCCATCATTATTCTCTGCAACACCGAGAATAATGACACCGCCATAGCAATTCGCAAACGCAGAATATGTGTCCCATAATGACACTGGTAATCCGCCATTTGCTTTCTTAACTTCTCGACGGTTATCTTCTTTATATGAATCAAATTTTGATATATCAAATATATCTTTCAAGTAGTGTCATCTCCTTTCTAAGCACATAAAACAGCTGTAAAAAATCTTTTTTGTCCTTTACTGCACCCGTTCCAGCACCTCCGGCAGTTCCCGGATACTCTGGATTTCATAAGTACAATCCTGTACCTCACCGAAGCCGTATGCCGCATAAACAAACGGAATTCCCGCATCAACGGCAGACTGGTAATCCCCCGCGGTATCACCGACATAAATTGGATTTTTAAGATGATTACGCGCTATCAGTATCTTATTACTCTCACCCTTTGACAGGCGGGTTCTTCCCCAGCACTCTGTATCTTCAAAATACTTTTCCATATGATGTGCTTTGATAAATGCTTCGATATATCCGTCCTGACAATTGCTTACAATATAAAGCTTATATTTTTTTTGTAACTGTGCCAGTGTTTCTTCCAGTCCGTTAAATAAAACGCCGCCGCGTTTTTCAAGATAACCATTTTCAAATTCACACAGCTCGTCCATTAATTGATTGCGGACATCTTCTGAAAGCGACGGAAAAAGCTTTGCCGCAATGTCATACATCGGAAGTCCCATACAGCTGTAGAGTTCTTCTTCTGTTACCTCTTTTTTTTCGATATCTTCATGCTTCTGTAATACCAGTCCCCATGCTTCACTGATGGCTTTTGCAGAACTCCAGAGCGTTCCGTCCAAATCAAATAGAATACTGTCAATTTTACTCATCATTTTCTCCCTTACTTCATGTTCTTTTTGCCCAAAAAAATTCTGTTAATTTACTCTTCTGACCCTGAAATCGCAGCTTCCAGTTCATTCAGCATTTTTTCTGCGGCTGCGTCCTGCGTAATGTCATAAACGATTGAATAGCAGTCCTTTGCTAACTTATAATCGCCGTCCTTTAATAAAATTTCACCGACCTTATATACAATGCCAATCGTCTGGGAATCCGGTCCCGGCTCAATCTGTTTTTCGTCAAACAGCTTCTGAATCGCACGGATATCTGTCTGTGGTGTTTCCTGCTGAATTGCCTCGGAAATATACTTTAACTCGCTGTCCGCATTTTCCGTGTGGTAATACACGTTGCTGTACTGGTAGCATGCACGCGCCGTTTCCGGCTCATAACCGGACAGATAATAAAATGCCATATTGCGGTAGTAGCGTGCCATGGTTGCGCGTGTACAGCAGTAACGGTATGCCTGCTTTGTAACCGTCAGATATTTTTCCCGCTGATTCTGATACTTATACACCTCTGCCAGTCCCAGATAGGCGTCCAAATCGACCGGATTCCACGCAATCGCACGCTCATATGCCTTTTTTGCCCCATTGTACTTCTGCATAGAAAGTGCAAGCTGTCCGTATGTGCGGTAATATTCCCCATACGGTATGTCAGTACAGCGCACCTCTGTAGCCGGCTGGAAGTAATACGCAAAAATATAATACTCCATGACGTGATTTAAGCTCATATAAAGCGGCTGACTTTCGCCTGTTCCGTCTTCTGCTGATTTTTCTGCCGCCGGTTTTCCTGCCGGGATTTCCGATGACAGTGTAACATTTCCGTCTTTATCAATCTGCGCCGCCCTTCTTGAGGTATCCGCTTCTTCCAGCGCATCTAAAAGCTCCAGCAGTTTTTCCAGTGCCTTTTCCTTATTTCCGGTTTCAAACTCCTGCTGAAAGCCAGAAAATTCCTGTTTAATCTGTTCTAAATTATGAATGTCCATTTTCTTCACCTGTTTTTCGATTTGTTTTCTTGTTATTTTCTTTCTTTTTCCTCAACCCTGTTAAAACAGCGATACAGCGCGGCTTTACATGTACGGTTTTTCCATCTTTTCCAAGCACGGCACTTCCTTTATCACCGGAGCAGAGTGCCACCTGCCAGTCACATTCGTTATATCCGATTGGCAGTGCCAGTTCGTGTTCTTCCCAGTGCATATTGTATGCAATATAAAGAAATGTATCCGCGTCTGCATTTCCCTGCTGGCATAAATCCTCAATATATGCATACCTGCCGTAATACATCATGCCAATATGACGGTTGTAGCTTTCCATGGTATTATACCATGCACTGCTGCCGTGGCAGGAAATATCGGGATACCCACACGATAAGCTGTCATAGGATAAAAGCTGCTTTGGCATATGCAGAATCTTGTACTGTTTTCTGAATGCAATCAGTTCTTTTGCAAATGCTGTCATTTCCGCCGCCATGCCGCGGCTGTTCCAGCTGACCCACGAAAGTTCGCTGTCCACGCAGTACGGATTGTTATTGCCCGCCTGTGAATTACAGCACTCATCGCCTGCAAGCAGTAACGGTGTGCCTTGCGATAACAGCACCAGCATCAGTGCATTTTTCATCTGCCTAAGGCGCAGATGCTGTATCTTTTTTTTCTTTGAAGGTCCTTCCGTTCCGCAGTTCCAGCTATTGTTAAAATTTTCACCGTCCGCATTTCCCTCGCCGTTTGCCTCGTTGTGCTTTCTGTCGTAGCTGACCAGATCAAACAGCGTAAATCCGTCATGGCTTGTAATATAATTAATATTGGCACTCTGCACCGGATTATAGCGGCTGACATTAACAAAATCGCCAAGCTGGTTTTCATCGCCCTTTAAAAATTTACGTGCCACGTTCATAAATCCGGCATTGTAATTTGCCATGTTTTTATAATGCTTTTTTTCACCGTTCCAGAATACCGTAATCAGCTTTGTCTTTGCCAACAGTGCATCCCTTGCCGCTGCATTTAACGCCGCCTCACCGGCAAACAGATGTATTCCGTCAATGTGGTATTCCGTCACCCAGTAGTGCAGGCAGTCTAAAATAAAATCGACCGGCTCGTCCTGAAAATGCATTTCCATAAGAACTTCCATGCCCTCTTTGTGAAATGCTTTTACCATGTCCTTCATCTCTGCCTCAAAGATCCATCATCTTTATCTGTTAAACAAATTTCAGTACCTT
>ERZ810286.833-NODE-833-length-8375-cov-7.10421_pt1 | contig 8375 bp, 7 predicted proteins | sample MGYA00520485_ERZ810286 | MGnify/ENA primary metagenome ERZ810286 (study PRJEB31588, sample SAMN03399887) | human gut metagenome | study: EMG produced TPA metagenomics assembly of the PRJNA231909 data set (A prospective, longitudinal analysis of the...
GTTCAGACGTGTGCTCTTCCGATCTTCTCATTCTGGCAGGAATGTCCTCAGTGGCTTCGATCGCCGCCTCAGCCACCCCTTCTTTCTAAGCAAGGTTACCCACTTGTTGCTATGTTTTTAATGATTTCAGTTACAGTTGCACCACCGAAATTGCATAGCTCGAGCTTGGCCAACGCACCGGCCGCAACATCACATGTGCCAGTAGCCCCCATTTTCAGCATGGTTACCATCAACTGTACGTACCGCTCTCAGCGGGGAACCGTTGAACTATGTGAGCGACCGCATTGTATCGCTTATTCGCTATTAGATAATCAAGAATGTTTTGATGTTCATTCTCACACAGTGATGCCATCGCCTCATACGCTAGCCAATAGACAATATTGGTCTTATCCTCAAAGTTTTTGACAAAACACGACAACATGCTAAAAAGTTATAGAAATTCCACCAGGTAATTCATTACCGAAGTGTATGAGGAATTTCAGAGGCCATATTTTATCTTGGGATGATTCAGCATTGGACAGCATAATGTTCGCGAACGAGCTCCATTGAGAATCAGTTTCGTCAGTTCTTCTGATTCGGCACCAACATGATCTCACCGTCGGCGATGCCCTTCAGATGCTGCCCGTAGGGGCTCTTGCCGTAGCGCTCTGCGGACTCCATGAGCCGGCCGCGCGTGATCCAGCCGTTCTCGAAGGCGATCTCCTCCACGATCGCGATGGGCAGGCCCTACGCGCGCTGCACGGTGCGCACGAACTCCCCCGCCTCGAACAGGGGAGTCCATCGTGTCTGCGTCCAGCCACGCGTAGCCGCAGTGTATTTATTCAAGTCGGTGTTTCGGGACTAATCACGAAACACCGACTTGAATACAGTCTCAACACCCAGCATTGCATTGAGGATGTCTGCCATCTTCTCGATGACAGACAGTCGATCCCGACCTCGAACATGTGCTAGTCGATTTGTATGATGTTGTCTGGCATAGTCGTGTATTCTGCTTTTCAGTCGTGGTTTTTATTGTTGGCAACTGAAAATTGTACATAGGAGACGAGCCATGTCTTTCATATCAGAAAAGTACGTGAGAATTCGGTCGTTATCACCACACCGAAGCGGTATAGCAAACTCTGAAAAGATATATCATGAAAGCATGAGTAGTTTACCAAAGGAACAGCAAACGAATACCCCCCCCCCAACCTTTTTTGGCGTAACAATCCACTGCTAGTTCCAGGCAAAAAAGCCGCCACCTTCCCATATCAAAAAACAGTTTTAATGATTGTACGTAGTCCAACGACTCTGGAACGTTCAGTTGAGCTCGCTCAACATCTCTTCAATGACATACGCATTCAGACCTTTTTCACAGTTCCAGATAATCGCTCCTCATTTGGCAATGATCTTGAATTGCGTATTCATCAAAAGCATCTTCCTTTTATCCCATGGCAACAAGCTAGAGCTACGTCTTTCGATCTAGGAATTATCGCAAGTTCTATTGATGATTTTCCTGAACTCGATATGCCTCTCCTTCTTATCTCTCACGGCCCTGGAGCTACCAGCAATCGCTCATTGCATGGCGTCAACAATGCGCATAGTGACATATCGACAGCCTCCATATCCAAACATTCTCGAACTATATGTCTTGTTTCTGAAGATGAAAGAGCACTGTATTCTTCTCATCGAGACCTTATAACTATCGGTGACCCAGTCTTCGATTCCTTATTTCTTTCCATTCATCATAGGCAGGAATTTCGTAATGCTTTGCAAGCGGAGACACGCAAAATCATTGTCGTTTCGTCAACTTGGAATCTTAATTCATCTGTTGCGTCCCATCCTCAATTCATCAATGAGTTGCTGCAACGCCTACCTCAAGATGAATACATTATCGCAGCCATACTGCATCCAAATATTTGGGTTGGACATGGCGAATGGCAGATCTACACATGGCTTCATGACGCCATTGATGCTGGGCTACGCCTCATTCCCTACGACGGAGGGTGGCAGGCAACTATTGTGGCTGCCGATTATGTTTTGGGAGACAATGGATCCGTCAGCATATATGCCAATGGACTTGGCATCCCCACAGGCTTAATCAGTTATTCGCCCGATGAGAATCTGGACCAACGAGGAGTTATTCGCAAACTTGCAAACACTACTCGAATCAACACTATTGATGGAGTACTTGACTTCATATCAGATGAATCCAATCATGATGTGCATCTGGATGAACATCATATACGCGCACGTGCAGCAACGGACTTCGCCAATCTTGGAAATTCGATGTCCGCATTTGCACAGCTTGCCTATTCAAAGCTTGGATTGACCCCGCCCCAACCCGTGTTGGAAGGACTTCAGCTCAAGCCACCACAAGTACAAATTATTCAGCCACTCTCGAATTGGTGTACTTTCCATCAAAAAACAGAACAGCCTACTTTCTTTTCCATCATTCGCACTCCAGCCACTGTGGGGCCACAAATACCTCAAAATCGGTCATCCATCCTCATTGCGGATATTAAGGAGCATAATTTCCGTTTGTTGCATAACGCATCTGGAATAATACTACATTCATACGATGATTTATCCTATTGGCATCGCATTGGTAATTGCGATTCTTTCGCTTATCTTCCGCAAGTTAGTGGAAATAAATCTGGCATATTGGTTCACAATGACAGAAGCCTATGGAACATACAAACTGATGAGTTTATTACAGATAAACCGACTCAAATTACTGCTATGTCAATTCATAGCATTACCAATCGTATTCCTCGAGCAACATATCTACTACATCAGCACGCTTTCCTTGTTACCTTAGAAAACCGTTCCATTGTCATTCACTCTACAGGCCATCAATAAACTTACGGAAATCCTGATACTCTTTTCCATCAGATAGACCAATTCCCCGATAAATTTCCGCAGCTTTTTTAGAATAGGAGACAGCATCGTCATATCTATGTAACTCTTTGGCGGCTCTTGCTGCCACAAATAATGCTCTACCAAGACGTCGCTTTTCACCACGTTTAGCGTATCGAAGCGCAGCACCGCACGCCATTTCTCGGGCTTGGCCATATTCCCCCGTTTGAAGATACAGTTCAGAAGTCTCATACATGATGTTTGCCATAGTATGCTCGTCTTTATCCCGATCTATCCCACGCAATGCTCTACGAGCCGCTTCACGACCCTTATCCCAATCACCTAATTTCCGATATTGCCGAAGCATGAGTTGATCCTGTATGACACAGCCTCTTTGATTGTTTAGCGCCTGATACCCCGCCCGAGCAATCTGGAAACATTTCAGGGCGGATTCAGAATCCTTTAGAGCGTCATGGCAGATTCCACGGCATTCTATAAGAGAATAAAGAACATCCTCACACTTCAGAGCTTCACATTCCTTTATGCTGTTTTTCAAACGCACCATGGCCGCTTGTGGCCGCCCGAGCGAAATCAACATATGTGCAACTAGGCCCTGCAATCTTACCGCAGCCAATGCATTATCACATTGCTGAGCAGCTTGTGCGCATGCATCAAAAATTTCCAGTCCCTCCGAGTATCGACCGCTTCCGTTGTAAAAGGACCATAATGCCTCACCAATAGGCCAATATTGTTCAGGTTCTATTCCCGGCATATTAGCATATTCCGGAAGATGATTCAGCATTCCGATTTCTCTTTCAAAAACATGAAATGCTCCCTCTTCGAGGTATCCGTTAATTAGATCAGGAACTGGCAGACGTTCCATCAACCGCAGACGATCTGGTTTTAATTGAAAATCCATTTCCTGCGTCAGCAAGCGATAATACTCTATTAATAGCTTAATCACCTCACAACGAATCTTCTTATACTCATAGCTCTCGCCTAAATTGCCGCACACATATTCACGAATCACATTGGAAAGAGTTACTTCGTTTTCATAGTCAAGCGGAAGCTGGCAATCCTCCTCACATTCAACAACTCCGAAACTCTTCAGCTCTCCAACAAGCCCAGCCACTGTTTTAAAATCGCATTCCCAAACTGCGCTCAGTGTCGATACCGTCACTTTGATTGACGGCAGCACTGCCAGTCTTTTCAAAGCATTCAGCGCATTTGGGCTTAAAGAACGGCAGCATTCGCCCCATAATCCTTGAAGGTCTTTGTGACGGAAAAGCTCTTGTCCATTGCTCAATCGACGGTGAAATCTTGAAATATCTTTATTCTTACTATTGGCGAGCATTCCGGCACATACCCTGACAGCCAAGGGCATGCCATAACAGTGCGAAAGAATATCCTCGAAATCATCATGCTGTCTTGAAGTCCAAGAATTCCTCACCTCACCAGCATTGGCTCCGTAAGCTATCCGACAAAATAATTTTGACGCATCATCATTGTTCAGTGGTTGCAACTGGTAGTGACGAATTTCAGTTGCATATGAATCAATATCTGAATAATGACTAGTGGCTACTACCGCGCCTTTGGAAGAATTAGGAACGAAACATTCAATTTCTTGAATCTTATCTACATTATCAAGGACAACCAGCATGTCCTTATCTGTAGTGCAAGATCGGTACTGGGCTTCAAGCTCTGGTAAAGACATATTGCCATCTACTCGAGAACCAAGAATGCTTCCAATCTTTGATCTGAGTAAATCTTCCAAAGAAACAGCGCCAGACTGTCGCCATTGATCAAAATCTACGTATATCTGTCCATCTTTAAAGTAGTCTTTTCTTTGTTCGTTTCCCCACTGCGCGACCAGACTACTTTTCCCGACACCGGGGATACCGCTGATTAAAACCACTCCAGAAAAACATTTTAATGACAACATATCTGATAGAGTTTTCCTAATATCATCACGATCAACAAAATCTGTCAGAGGTGTAGGCAGTTCTTTAGGAATCATCGGCTTAGGAACTTTTGTCATAGCCTCTATTGTTTGCAATAATTGCTTCGTATCGTCAATACGGTTGGCAATGCTCTGAGTACTGCTACCAATTTTATTGGAAATTGCAGAAATCTGAAGATTACTCAGCGCAATATCCCGATCCTCGGTTTCAGATTTGCAGTAAAATAAATTCAATTCTTCGATAAGCTCTTGCACATACTGCTTCACATGATTATGACGTAAAATATCATTACCCTCATCCCCTATACCAGCGGCATGACACAGTGTATCGGTCATATTAGATATCTCGCAATCCCACTGATCAGCGCTGGACATCGGAGCTAGAACAATACTCTGAATTAATTCAATTCGTTTTGAAAGCTCATCAAGAAGAATTCTGCACTGCTGTTCCGAGCAGGAAGGAGCTGCATCAAGTAATATAAAAAGACTACGGGAGCTTTGATTGATAAATTGTTTGATTTCTTTTTTCCAATGCCAAGATTCATAGAACTTCCCTAATGTCTTTTGCAGCAAATTCATTAAAAAATCTTTTGCCATATCTTGCAGTACATCATCTAGGCTCATGGATTTGATGCTAGCACGGAGAAGAACAATTATTCGTGTACCCGTTGTCCAAATGAAAGTGCAGCACCCGCCAGATTGGTAATTGTCCATAAACTAGTCCGAGGATACAGCACCTATGGGAGAAGCATATTCGCACCTGTCGGAAAAGGAACGCCAGGTCATCCAAATCGAAATCGGCAACGACACCGACATATGGGAGATCGGCGCGATGCTCACAAGCGCAGTCCGTCCAGCATCAGCAGGAAGATCAAGCGCAAACCCGTGGTTCCCGTCCAGCGAGAAAGAATCATCCGGCCGTACCGGCCGAAACGGTTGAAGACGAGTCCCTGGACCGGCCGCCACTACGTCGCCGGGCCCGCGCAGCGCAAGGCCGACCGTAGGCTCGCCAAACCACGCAAGCCACATCGTCTGTCATTCGGCCTCCTGTGGGAGCAAGTGGCCGAATGGCTGGGCCGCGGGGCTGGCCGCCGCTGATCAGCGGCAGGCTGCACGTCCCGCGACCCCGGACAACCAGCTCATGCGCGTGCGCCCGGAGACCCTCACCGATAGATATGCATCGACAGCCGGCGGCGGCGCAAACGCGCGGGACACGAGACCTCGCGCTTCCCGACCCCCCCCCAGGCGCGTCCCCATGTCCGAACGCCCGGAGGCAGACGATGACTGGAGCACATTCGACCATTGGGAGGCGGACGACGTCATCGGAATCGGCGCCAACCTGCACACCGAGGTCGGGAAGAAGACCAGGTTTCTCATGGCCAGCGTCATCCCCAACAAGACCGCCGAGCAGAACATCGGGGTCCAGCAGCTGGCCATATTCGCCCCACTGCCCGCAGGTGCCAGACTCATCATCATGCACGGCAACGGCATCGAATCCGCGCGACTGCGCAACGGGCTGGGCATGGACATATACTTCGCCGACCCATACAGTTCCTAGCAGCGGATAACAACGAGAACCGCAACGGCATGATCCGCCGGCACCCGCCCAAACACAGCAGAATCAGGATGGACAGGCGTGCGACGTGCGGAAAATCGTCGACGAGATCAGCAACCGCCCCATGCGCATGTTCAACTACCGCACACCCGTCGAGGCATTCGTCGAAGAACTGTTAAACTTACAAGGCCTAACGAAGGTATTGCACACTTACAAATAGCAGTGGGTTGCCTTATCCTCATAGGCACAGCTCATATGCAGGCAATCATTCCGCTGTCCTCTAAATTTGTTCTATACGCACATACGGGTGAATCAACGAATCAAGCTGCAGCCTGAAAAGCAACTGATCTTTGGACACGCCCAAACGCAATGCAACCCAACTACGAAATACCAAGATGCCTTTCCTCCATGCATTAAGGCTTTGCAACCGATCAACGGGAGCTCGATTCGCATGTTTAATCGAGTTATAGGATTCAGTCATCTCAAGCTCCCACTGTTCAAGGTTGAAAGGCCAATCATCACCAAGCTCGGAAGCAATAGCGCGAAGTCTGCTGATGAAAGGGCTAGCCCCAGCTTTATTCTTACTTATTCCCTTTTCCTGCAGTAACTGGTATCCGAGCGCCTCAAATCCAATGCTAAGTTGCACTACCCAAGCCTCTATCGAGGCTCCCCTCATGGAGAATAGTGAAACTATAGGGTCGATTCCTCGTGCATAAGCGTCCCGAAGACTGAACCACGAGCTTAAATCGCCGTTGCAGAAATCAAAATACTCAATTAGATAATTGAGTCGTCTTGCATACGAGTGGGCGTTAGGATACAACTCGGCAACCTTGCACCACCTTTCCTGATATGGAATACCACTCTCCACCCATAGGGGATCATCTTCCCTGCTGACTGCTTCTATTGAAAGAAGATGCTCCGTCCAACTCGAAATACGAAGAAGGTCACGCATGGCCCGATGATTTTCGAGATGCGTTTGCCAGCGCTTAACTTCGTGAGAATCACTTTCCATATAAGCCAAATCATGAAGCTCGGTCGTATCTCCAGAAACTGAGACGGCCCAATGAGGAACAAAATCGAATGCGGGGATACCCGTCCCGATGCTATCTGCCGGACACTTAAGCGTATATTCCCTCTCCTTCACACGATTATTGCTATCGACAATTGGCGCCGACACAAGGACACTGCTGATACCAAGCCATTCGCGCAAGCCATCTAGAGAAGTACGTACTGCATTGACTCTTGAATAGTCTTCCCCCACCGATGCATCAAACACTGCATACTCCGCGTCAATGATTCCGTTAGCACCCGCCCCGTATTTTTCCTTGTATGATCTGACTTTGCAACCGAGCAAATCCACTGATCCTTGAGAATCACGAAACCAAATTTGCCTAGGTAAATCATAAATATATTTTTTGCGATCTGGATCGTCAGCATAGAACACATGTTCCGAAAAGAAACAGCGTTCAAACGTGCTATCGCTAGGATTCCAAACAATGGTGATGTCAATATGACCGTCATGAATCCGGAGAAGAGCTTTCGTGTCAGGGAGCTTATCATTTTTGAAATGAAGCATGCCCATTCTAGAAATATTTTCCCCAGAAACCTTGCCTTCGTTCAAAAATCAATCCTCCGATTCCGTCTTTCAAAAACAAATCATGAAAATATTTATGCAAGGAACGACGCCAATTGACGCACCCACTGTTCTGCAATGTCGTTAACAGCAGTAGATGCACCAGATAATGACGACAGCGCCAGTGGAGCCAGAATACGTTTCATCAAACGGATAAAATCCTTCAATCTCTCTTTATCTGGATGCTGTTTGCCAATTTCTGCCGAGGCCTTACTAACGGTTTCAGAAAGTTCAAGTTCATCCTCATCGGACAAATTTAAAGAATCCATCTTCTGAGAAATTTCAGTCAGGAGCTTCTTCATCGCTTCGATTTTTTCGTCAGAGCCAGACAGGTTCATTTCTTGATGAATTTCATGAGCATTGACTGCAAGCTGACTATGTGGAGCCGCGTT
>ERZ810286.839-NODE-839-length-8338-cov-4.88253_pt1 | contig 8338 bp, 11 predicted proteins | sample MGYA00520485_ERZ810286 | MGnify/ENA primary metagenome ERZ810286 (study PRJEB31588, sample SAMN03399887) | human gut metagenome | study: EMG produced TPA metagenomics assembly of the PRJNA231909 data set (A prospective, longitudinal analysis of the...
ACACTCTTTCCCTACACGCGCTCTTCCGATCTTGTAGCGCCCCACGGTGTAGGTCTGCCAGATAAATTCATTCTGTAATTCAATCAAGTTTTCTTCCAGCTTATCCGTGTACGCCATCACATCTGGTCTGTACCTCTTGCACTTTATCCCGGCTTTATACGCATTGAAGAGATTTTCAAAGTCATAAATTATAGGGAAAATGTTTTTGATTTTGTGCAATTCCCTTTTCCCTCCTGTTGTTAAAATTTCGCCGTACAAATCAAACTGCGGTTCTTCCGCAGCCCAAACGTGATATATACATTCAGTGCCAGTGTTTCCAGCTCTGACTTTCAGCCTGCGGCTTACTAACTATCTTTACGGCAATTCAATATTTTTCCTACGGCTCCCGGCTGGCAGCCTTTGGAATGGAAATAAACCCCTTTAACCCATACGCACTGGACGTGCCCACTTGTGAACACGACTGCTGGCAGAAATGGGGTGAAGCGGAACGGAACGACACATTGTTGTTGACGTTAGAACGAGGGTTGTTCAAGTTCAGCGCACCAGCACCACCATTGGAAGTGTTGTTGAAACTCGAACCCCGGATAGGCACGGCAAGTCCTCTATTAACGGCTTATTCCCATAATATAAAAAGCAGGTGTTACCCTGCTATTTACCATTGCTTTTATTTGCAGCACCGCCGTTTCCAGCCGTGCTGCCGTTCAGTGATTTATAATACCCGCCAATCATGCACCCTATTTCATTTATCTTTCGTGACAATATTTCATACTTGCGCATGGGCAGACATGGTTTCTTGTCTGGGTGCAACTGCTGGTCTGCCGCCAGTCTTACAAGGTGCCGCAAAACGTCCAGCTGGTCGTCAAGTTCTCCCAGCGTCGTTTTCTTATAGTGTTTGTTTTCAAGGTGTATCACCAATTCAAACACCTGCAATATTGCTTCCCGGATATGGTCAGCAAGTTTTCTGTCAGCTTTCGGAAACTGTTCTAACGCCGGGTACGCATACAGCAGCATTTCATAAACCTTGTTTTTCATTTTGAAATCTTCCTGCGTTGCGTTATCCCGCACGTTGTCCAGTTGCGGAAGCTGTTCTGTTGTATTTTCTGGCATTTCTCCTTAAACCACCTTTGTTATTTAGTTTCAAAATAGGGGGCTTGCTGCCGCAAGCCCCGCAGTGTATCAGTTCCCAGTTTCCAGTTACTCATATAAAGCGGAACGGTACGACACATCGCTGCTGACGAGAGAACGAGGGTTGAGCAAGCTCAGCGCACCAGCACCACCATTGGAAGTGCTGTCGAAACTCGAACCCCGGATAGGCAGCCTTTCGCCGTTATTTCTCGCCCAAAATCTGCCCGGCGTTGTCTGGGCATTGTCTGGGAACAATCCGGCTGCAATTAAAATCTGCGGAATACTTACGCCGCTTACTGCCTTTACATCTTTAAAAGGTGTGCTGGTGTCGTTGCTGTCGGTTGTCTGGGTTGTTACCGCTGTATTGATACGCAGCGTAGCGTCACTAGCACTGGTTCTGTCAATCTTTAAGGTTCCGGCGGTTCCCGGTTCAACAAGCGTGCCGTTTGGCATGATTGCTTTCCACTCCGTACTTGCTGCGCCCATATTGCAATCAGACTTCATGCTGTTGCCGTATGGAATAATCTGGATTTCACCATTTACGCAGCGCATACCAGAAACCCACTCCCAGCAGTTGCCGCAAAGGTCAGCAATGCCCGCCGGGGTGCCGTCGTGATACCAAGTTACAGGACCAGAACCCGTTGCAGTTCTGCCGCCGCCATGTGAACCGTCAATGTATGTATTGATACCCTTTTCATAGGCTTTTTCATAGCTTCTATCCCAGTTTGTGTTACCACGGGGCGTGAAGCCGTTTTTCATACACCAAAGATTGATTGCAGCAAAGACGCCGTTCTGGTTGAGGTGCCAGCCCTCACCTTTTCTGCGGCATACCGCAAGCGCCGTGTCAAAATCAATATAGGCTTTCGGGTCTTTCATTGGCAGTGAATACGCACGGTCATTCACCACGGTATTGATGTACTTTGAAACCCAGATAGCTTCTTTCTCTACGCCGTCCACAATCCACCACGGCAAAGTTTCCTGTGTGCCCCCGGTGATAATGTCGGAATACTTCATTTTCGGAATAGCCACCATAATTGACGGCATACCCAAATCATCAAACTTTACAGCGTTGTTTCCACCAAAGGAAGCAACCGCCATGCTTAAATCATCAAAATTAGACATAATGTTTTATACCTCCAATCCCCATAAAATCAGTGTGCAAAGCGACATATCAAACGGAATAGGCACCGGGATTTCCTTTGGTTCTCCGTTTTCGTCCTCTCCGTCCTCGATAACGTCATAAACACGCCGTTGCGGGCAATCTTGATTGTGTCGCCCGCCATTGCAATGATTGTGGCTGCGGAAGCTGCCCAGCCGTCAATTTTGACCGTCACTTTCGCCGAACAGTCTTTCAACCGTGTAAATATTGCGTTTGCTGCGAACACATCACCGCCGCCGCTGTTAATGCGCACGATAATTTCCGGGACGTCGCCCAGTTCCGCAAGTTCTGCGTTGAATTGCTGCGGTGTTACCCTGTCTTCCCACCATGACTGCTGACTGCTGATTGCTCCGTACAGAAGCAGTTCTGGTGGCTTGTCGCCTGCTGCCGAAATGAAATTCCAGAATTTATTTGTTGTGACCCCGTATGGGTTGCCCGGTTGCCTGTTATCCTGTTGCCGGGTCGTCTGCATTTCCATTGGCAATTTTCCTTACCTCCCTTAGTTCTTTTTCTTCATGTTTCAGCTGCTCAACATTGCTGTAATAGCCGCTACCTGTCATTTGCATTGTTTCATCACTTCTGGTGCTGAAACCGTTTTGCACTCTCTTTTCCGCTGCCGTAACCTCTTTTACTGGGTCAAGCATACCTTTTGCCGGACCGTTCCATTTTGCCGTGCAATATGCTTTTCTGATTACTGCGTCAGTAAAGAAACCCGGTGCCTTGATGCGCCCTTTTGCCACCGCTTCTGTCAGCCATTCTTCGTACACGGGCTGGCAAAAGTCTGTTGCCAACCAATCCCGGTACATATTGAACATTTTCCATGCTTCTTCCAGTGCCCCTTTGCTGGCTGTATAACTGGCGTTAAAGCGTTTTACAAGCAATTCATAAGGAATTTCAAGTGAAGCGCCTATTTGCTGGCATATAGCTTCCACAAAGCCATTAAAATTGGCGTTTGGTCTTCCGGGGTTCATGTCATGTGCTTTTTCGCCCTCGTTTAAGTCAAAGACAGCACCCGGCGCAAGTTCAATGGTGGTTTCGTCCTCTGCGTCAACCTGCACTTCCTCTGGTATCATGCTTCCTATTGCGTCCTCGTTGCTGGCGTCTGCCTTTTCAATAAACACCGTAAACATTCCAGACACAACCGCCGCCACCAGTTCTGCGTCTGTATAGCGTCCAAGCTGCTTCAAGCTCTCAATGACCGGGGCAAGGAACGGAACGCCCCTGCGCTGCTCTATCCTCTCACGGTTCATCAAGTGCAGCACATTTCTTCTGCCCGTCTTTATTCCAAATGCTTCTACCCTCTGCCATTTAATGTCTGTGTATGCGTATGACAACGGGTGGTGGTCTGCTATGTGGTACGCTACCACCTCCCCGGACTGGTCAACCTCTACACCTCCAACAATCTTGTTGTCTATTGTGTCGCAGTTGTCCGGGCTGCAAAGCCTGTCCGCTTCAATCAGCTGCACACGCAAATCATACGGCTGGTTTAATCTGGGCTTTACTGGCAGCACTGCCAAGCAGTCACCAGAAATAAGCCAGTTCAGAAACACCAACTGCTGCAACTCATAAAAATTATCAATGCGTGCCATGTCACAATCTGTGCTTTCTGCCCAGATGTTCCATTCCCTTTCAATCTGCTTTTCCAGACTTCTTCTTTCTTCTGGTGTCAGCCCTAATATTTCAGCGTCTATGTTCGGTTTCAAACGTAGTCCACGCCCAACTACATTGGTGCGCATGGTCTTGACAGCGCCGTTGGCAATCGGTACGCCCATATATAAATCACGGGTGCGCTGCCGCAGGACAGAAACATTGTCTTCTATGTCCTCACGGCTGCTGCCGCCAGCATGAAGCCAGCCCATAAGTGATTTTTTTGTTACGCTTGCCCCATAATTGCTGTAACCGCTGTTTAATATCTGCAATTTCTGTCTTGCAGCAATCCTTTTCAGTGCTGTTTGCGGCGCAATCGCTGCTATTGCCTTATCAATTCCCGCTGCAATCCCCACGTTCTCACCTCCTTTATGGCATGAAAAAAGCACCTTTTCACGGGTGCTTTTTGTCTTTTCTTATTTTTCCACGCTACAATATTACCTCATTTTTGCGGGCAATGGGGGGAAATAAACCCCTAAAACGGGCAATAGCGGGCAATCTTTACAAGTCACGGGGTACAAATCGTTTTACCCGGTTTCTGCCGCCGTGTTTGGCTGCGTTCTCCAGCGCATTGACCTTTCCTTGCCAATATTCAATAGACTTTCTGATTTCCGCTAATGTATACTGCGTCAATGAATTTCGGCTGTGGCGGGGTCCCGTCCTCTGCGGGTCCCCTGTCAAAATCAAGTATAATTTGCAGTACGTTGTATACTCTTTCATGGACTATCATTTTATAGTCCGTCATGTTTATTGGCACGTCCTCACCTCCTATTCATCAAATGCCGTGACATTGAAACCGATAATGCAGTAATCATCATCAAGCCCCGTCCAGTCTGCCCAGATATAAACAATCTCAACGTCAATCTTGCGTCCTGTCGCTTTTCCGTCCGTGAACTCTCCCAGTTCCAGTTCCTCACCGATTTTGAAGCCGTCTTTTTTCAGCAAAAGGAACGTCAGCTTGCCTGCGGTGATTTCAGCGTACTTCTGCGGCGTCAATCTAATGTCCCTCTGCTTCTGCTGACCGTCAGACGGTAACTGCTGCATTTTTTCTTCCTGTTGCTTCTCACGCAGCTTCTTTCTGGTTTCCCGGTCAATAGCTGCCTGTTCCTCGTTGTATCGTTCTTCGTCCGTCTTCTGGGCTTCTCTGCGGTTCTTATAAGCATTGCAGCTTGTCACGGTTGCTGTCTTGTCGTGGCAATCCTCATAATGTGTGCAGCTGTAACACAATGACGTTATCTGCTCCGGCTGCGGGTCCACATATTCTGGCTGCTGCCCGGCGGCTTCCTCTGCTCCCTCTGTTCCCTCTGCTCCCGTTTCCGTTTCTTCCTCCGGCTTCTGGTCTTCTTCGCCCTCTGCGGTCGTTGTTTCCTCTCCCGCTGCCTGCTGCTGGTCTTCAAACTGGTTCGTGTCCATTTGTCCCGGTATCTGCTGCGCCGCTTCATAGTTCTTCTTTAACTGCTTAATATCTGCTATTGTCAGCACCTCATTTTCCCGGAACATTTCTGCCGCCTGCTGCTGATAGTCTGCCGGAAGCCCGGACGCTTCATAAATTACAGATACAACAATTCTGTTTGCCTTAAACTCTGCCATTAACTCTGGAATGAGGTTGTTATATATTGCCTTATATCTTCCAATCTGTGCAGGTGACGTTTCTATGATTTCAGCCAGCAAATCACGGGTTCTACCCGGAATACTCATGCTTTCTTTCAATTCCAGCACCAGTTTTTCTGTTTCCAATGCTTCTGTCATGCGTTCCCAGTCTGTCTTTTCACGGAAGCGGTTTGCCATAATCAGTGCCAGTCTGTCCAGAATAGCGTTTTTCTTTGGCTTGATTAAGATTGGAACACGTCTGAAACGCTCTTTTCCCTCGTCCACCAGCTGCATGACCGCAAGGCGTCTTCTGTGTCCTGCGATAATGCGGCGCTTGCCGTCTTCTTCTTCATCAGTGACCAGCAGCGGTTGTAATACTCCCAGAAGTTCTATGGACTGTTTCAAGTCCTGCACATCTTCCACGCTGTAAAAATTGCCTTTGGACGGTATAAGGTCGTAAATATCAGCGGTACTGCTCACGCCGTCTTCCGGCGTGGCAATCTCTGCTGTTTTCTCCTCCTTGTTTTCCTGCACTGCTGCTTCTCTGGAACGCTCATTTAATAATCTTGTCAGATTGAATTTCGGTGTTGTTCCTGCCATGCTTTTTCCCTCCTAACGTGTCCGAATTGGTCACATCTTCAACCACTCGTCCACCAATGCTTTATAGTCTACTGCTGCTCCGCAACGTGGTGAATACAGAATGATTGGCAATCTCTCAAACGTGCTGGGCTTCATTTTCGGTGTCTTTCTGATATGCGTATTGAAAACCGGGTATTCAAGTGTTTTCAGAAATTCTTCCCCCTGTGTGTCCGCTTCATTGGTTCTGTCGTACTGGGTGACAAAGCAACCGCAAAAGCGCAGCTGCGGGTTCAAATCCTCACGGGTGTTGTCAATCTGTTCTTTCAGCTCTGCCAACCCGTCAATCGCAAAATCATCAATAGTGATAGGCACCATGACGTCTTGTGAAGCCACCAGCGCATTGATTGTGGAAATGTTAATGTCCGGGGCGTTGTCAATAATGCAGTAGTCATATTCCTGCTGTAACCCGTCAAGAAACTTCACAAAGCGGGTCTGCTGCGGTCTGGACTGGTCCAGCATGACTTCCAAATTGGCTGTCAGCAGGTTCATGTTTGCTGTGATAATGTCCAAGCCGTCATAATCGGTGTGCTGGATAACTGCTGCCGGGTCAATGCCACGCTGGGTCATAACCTCTGCGGTTCCCTTATGGTCGTAACTGTGGCGGTTCAAAATCTTGCTGGCGTTCCCCTGCTTGTCGTTGTCGATTAACAGGACTTTGCAGCCGTGTATTGCTGCCAGAATGTGTGCCATATTAACGCTGGAAATGGTCTTTGCCACTCCACCTTTTAAGTTAATGATTGATAATGTTTTCATGGGGTATTCCTCCTTGTATCTGGTATGTTTATAGTTTCTTTTCCCAGTAATGCACGGGACGGGACTTGAACCCGCACCCGGCAGCTTCGGGGGCTGCTGCGCTATCCATTGCGCCACCCGTGCTTTTTAAATCTCAAAATTATTTGTTGCTAATGCAAGGTTCAGCAACGCTTCTTCCTGTCCGCATATATTGTAATACTCGCTTATCAAGTTCATAGCGGTGTATACATAGCCTTTCTTTGTCAGTTCCTCTACCAACTTTTCAATGCAACACCAGCGGTTCCCGTCGCCTTTCTCTGCGCACATTTCCTGCAACTCTTTGAAAATTTCTCTTTTTCTTTCTCCCAGCTTTGTGATTTCTCTATTCCAGTTTGTGTATGCTTCTTTTAACTGCTTCTTTGTCATTGCTTATACCTCCGTTTTCTATGTTGTGTTGTTGTTCCTTTGACTGTCTTTATTATATACTTACGGAAGTATAAAAGCAATCGACATTTTACACAATCTTACGGAAGTATATTTGTGCATTTTGTATACTTCCGTAAGTATTTATTTTTATCTGCCACGGCGGTTCAGTTCGTCTGCCGTTTCTCTTACCGGGACTTTCACGTTTAATACTTCATATCTGCCGGACCCGTTCAATTCATATCTGAATACTGTTTTGCCGCTTTTCAGATAATGCGTTGTTGAAATGTCCGTGACCGTGTGTATTGATACCGTACCCGCCACAACTACTTCCATGCCCGCTGGCAGATAATATGCCGTTCTCACTCCTGCTGCGGTCTTTCCTACTCCGATTGCTACCGTGTCCCCAATCTCTAACGGGCACACCGCTTTAAATACTGCCGTTTCCATTCTCTTTTCCCTCCTGCTCATATTTCCTGCGGTTCTCCTGCTTTACAATCCAACCAACTTCCCTAACAACCACAAACACCAGATACAGCACGCCAAGTCCTACGCATACCGCAATGAATGTCAGAAGTGCTTTTGCTGTTTCAATCAAGAACGCTGCCATTTTCTTTGCCCTCCCTCATTCTCTGTTTTGCCCTCTCAATGACTGGGCGTAACTGGTTGACCTGTTTCAATGTCTTTGTCAGTCTGTTTCCCTGCTGCTGTTCTGCCTGCTGCCGCTCTATCTGGCGGCGTCTTATCAACTCTTTGCCGCTGTAATGCTTCTTACCCTTTGCCATGCCTTATTCCTCCGTAGCTAACACGTTTAAGATTTTCTCAACTGCTTTGTCCCAGAAGACATTTGCAAAATCTTCTACCGTGCATACTTCGTCACCGTCCCAGTCGCACACGCTGGCGTCGTCACACTGGCACAACTCGCAGCCGTTTTCCCTCAACGCTTCGTTTGCAATTTCTGTTACCGTTTCTTGTGTCCCGGCATAATCGCAGCCACGGTCTAAGAACTCCCGCAGACTCTCT
>ERZ810286.870-NODE-870-length-8146-cov-7.10431_pt1 | contig 8146 bp, 10 predicted proteins | sample MGYA00520485_ERZ810286 | MGnify/ENA primary metagenome ERZ810286 (study PRJEB31588, sample SAMN03399887) | human gut metagenome | study: EMG produced TPA metagenomics assembly of the PRJNA231909 data set (A prospective, longitudinal analysis of the...
GCCTCTCAATGAAGACGTGAATAAAACTTTGTTGCCTCTTTATCACACTACGTTGAAGACTCAGCTACAGGTCACACTTGATGAAAACGGATACCCCACTATCAAGCGAGATAATGCCGACATTGAAATTATCGCCCCTTGTACTGAGCAATCCATGGGGCGCTCCGGAACGGTGCTGCCTCCGCACCCGTTATTCGATCAGTTGCAATACATCGACACCAATTATGACCCGGTCAAGCATGAATCATATCTCAGCCAGCTTGCCAGTTGGAAAGGTGATAATGCGAAGTTGAATGCTATTTACCAATATCTTTCGCAGCATAGCGTAATCGAAGAAGCTCGAGCACAAGGTATTGGAATCGATCCCAAGAAAGATAGTAAAATCGGAGTCCGCTTTGCGGTACATGTTCGCCATGGTGATTATGAACCGAATGTTTGGGCGGATCATGCAATACGGGATTTGTGGATAGCCCATGAGGAGCAGGTGCGGCACGGTGCCAGTCTTGGAACTGATCTGTTCGGCGAGACACTGTACAAGCCTTCCACTAACTTCCCAAAGAAGATTGTCAATGTAAATGGTAACGCCAAATTGATATCCGCCAATGACAACACGAATTTCACTTTCCGTGGGCGTTTCGCTAATCGCGATGAAGCACTGAGTATTGATACCCTGACTTCACAGAAAATCCATACAACGCTGCGCTGGCTTGCAGCCAATAATGGCACGCTTACCGGTAGTCAGGGTATTGTGATTTGGGCAATTGACGGCCATCCGACGGACAATGTTTTTGATCCCACTGGAAATTCCCGCGATGTGGCCGAACAGGTCGATGACCGTACTGATTCTGAAAAACTTATAGACGCAAACGTTCAAACTTACGCGAATTATGCAAAGCAATTCGGTAAATTGTTGCGCGGTTACGGCAACGAAAAGGTACTGCAACAAATGCAGCAGCATAGCAGACGAATAGTCGTGACTATCTTCGATGCCGCCACTTCGGGGCGTCTTAGCGTTACCTTCTACCGTGAATTATCCCAAAACGAGTACATTGAAAGCGTTCTTCAATGGCACGAAGATGCTGCGTGGTACCTCACTTGTTTTGATAACAAAAACAGCGCATCTACCGATGACGAGGCTCCGCACGGGTCCAAGAAGCCTTCCGATAAGCCGAAGCCAATTCCATACATCGGCGCGCCGTCATTCGCGGATGTTATCAACTGTGTGTACAGCACTGACGATCACAGCAGTGATAGTTACAGACGCTTTGCCAAATATGTAAAAAAACAACTCGTAGAGTGCATGTTCAGCAACGCTGGCCTTCCTGCATCGCTCCTGCAGCCGGCTTTCCACAAGGTTATTCGGCCATTGTCCTATGACAGTTTATCTGTCTGGCAGCACAATTTCGAAGTCGCCTGCAGTATGTGGAAAAAGTACTACATCGATCAAGATAAAAAACTTCCCCTAAATGAAAGGAACAACATCACCATGGATTTAGACGAGAAGCGAACGGACCGAGATTATTTATTCGGCCAGTTGCTGGCGCTCGCTGACAATTACGAATACAGAGTTTTATTAAGGCAGAGCGGTGGAAGGACACCGGACCGCACCACTAATGCCGTAAAACTGATGAATAATTTCGTAGCCAAACCATCGACCACGTGGCTGACATTACGGCAGCAACTGAATCCATATATCATCTCCTCCACCAATGGGATGTTCTTCCAGAACGAAGTTGACGAGGTCATGAGCAAGTTCAAAGAAGGAGACTTCGAAAGCAATAAGCCATTGTCATCACTATTCTTGCTCGGTTATTCCCACAAACGCAGACAGCTTATCCAGAAGGCCGATGCCGCCAAGCAACTCAAAGAACAGAACATTGAAAATAAAGGAGAATGAATCATGACTAGCTTGCAGCACAAAATTGATTTCGTACTGACGTTCGCTGTTGAAAACGCCAACCCTAACGGCGATCCGCTGAATGGAAACCGTCCACGTACCACTGCTGAAGGCTTGGGTGAAATGTCGGATGTGGCAGAAAAGCGCAAGATCCGCAATCGCCTACAAGACGCAGGCGAGCGAATCTTTGTACAGTCCACAGACCGTACTGATGATGGAGAAAAATCTCTGTCAGATCGTTGGAAAGCTTTTACCAAGACCCTAAGCAAGGAAGACCAGAAGGACCGAGAAGCTCTATCCTACAGAGCTTGCGAACAGTGGATTGATGTCCGCTCCTTTGGACAAGTGTTTGCGTTCAAAGGAAAGGAAAAGGAAGGCGATGCTTCCGTCTCCATTCCAGTGCGCGGTCCGTTCACCATACAATCTGCATTCTCTCTTGAACCCATCGCTATTGACGACGTACAAATCACCAAGTCAGTGAATGGCGAAACTACAGACACGAATAAGAAATCCTCCGACACCATGGGTATGAAGCACCGTGTCTCCGGACGTGCTGTATATGTGACCCATGGCAGTATCAGCCCTCAATTGGCAGAAAAGACTGGTTTCACTGAGAAAGACGCAGAGAAAATCAAAGAAGCTTTGCTGACTCTGTTTGAGAATGACGAAAGTTCAGCACGACCTGCAGGCTCCATGGAAGTGGTGAATCTGGCGTGGTTTACGCACAACAGCAAAGCGGGCCAATATTCGTCAGCGAAGGTCCACCGTACTGCCAAGGTTGATGAAGAAGGTGTCATCACCGTGGATACCACGCATATTTCCGGTCTCCATTATGAAGTACTCGAAGGTCGCTGAATCAATCCCGTCAGTATTGTCGGCATAAAGGAGCAACTGTGAAAGAGCCAACAGATTATCCAGAGGACGATTGGCTGGCTCTTTCCGGCCTCCAACATTTCGCGTTTTGCAGGCGGCAGTGGGCTCTGATTCATATCGAGCAGCAGTGGCAGGACAACTATCTCACTACTGCGGGCTCCCTCGAACACGATCGAGCGCATGATTACAGCGAATCGGAAACAAGGGGCAATCTGCTTATTATGCGTGATCTCCGTGTGTTCTCACGACGATTGGGCATTACCGGAGCATGCGATGTGGTCGAGTTCCGTCAATCGGATGAAGGCGTGCCATTGCATGGGCGAGCCGGTACTTGGCTTCCGTATCCTGTGGAATACAAGCATGGTGTTCCAAAGCAGGTGGATGCGGATCGTCTTCAACTTTGTGCGGAAGCCATGTGTTTGGAAGAAATGCTGGCTTGCTCGATTCCGGAAGGTAGCTTGTTCTATCAGCAGACTAAACGACGGGAGCGGGTGCAATTTGATGAGTCGTTGCGTGGACAGATCGTCGCAATGACAAGTGAAATGCATGATCTGTTTAGTCGTGGGCACACGCCGAAAGTCAGACCCTCAAAGGCTTGCAGGGCCTGTTCTTTGAGTGATATATGCTTGCCGAAGATTGCTAAAACACGCTCAGCGCAGCAATTCATTGAGGAATCCGTGCAGGCGGGAGTAGAGGGGGTGGCGGGTTGAAATGAGACAGCTACTTAATACGTTGTATGTCACCAGCGAGGACGTATATCTGTCGCTAAAGAACGATAATGTCATCGTTCAACAAGGTGATAACACACTTGGCCGGATTCCGTTGCGCTCGTTGGAGAGCATCATAAGCTTCTCGTACAAGGGCGCATCGCCGGCCCTGATGGGAAAATGTTCGGAACTTGGCGTGGGGCTCTCGTTCTTTTCTCCACGAGGATGGTACTACTGTTCTATTCTCGGCGAGAAAAATCGTAATGTTTTGCTTCGTCGTGAGCAATTTCGTTTCGCGGACGATGAGAGTGAGGCTTTGCCGTTTGCAAGATCATTCATCATAGGGAAGATATACAACTGCCGCTGGGTGCTTGAACGAACTAAGCGAGACCATGCGCTACGAGTGAATAGCGAGCGGATCGCGGCACAGAGCGAGAAGTTGCGGCAATCCTTGGCGAATGTTCGTAATTGCACGTCCATAGATGAGTTACGCGGTGTGGAAGGGCTAGCCGCCAAAGATTATTTCTTCACCTTTGACGATCTGATTTTGCGTGATAAGGATGACTTCTTCTTCCAACAACGCAGCCGAAGACCGCCGCTGGACAGGGCAAATGCTTTGCTGTCATTCGTCTATTCGCTGTTGACCAGTGATTGTATTGCAGCCTTACAGGGAGTCGGGCTCGATCCCTACGTGGGGTTTCTGCATACTGATAGACCGGGTAGAGCTTCTTTGGCCCTGGATCTGGTAGAAGAATTTCGTCCGGCTATTGCAGATCGTTTCGTACTCACGCTTATCAACACAGGGGTAATAAAACCTTCCCAGTTCGAGGTTCGTGAAAATGGCGGCGTGTTTCTTTCTGAGGGCGGTCGCAAGACCGTGCTTGCCGCATGGCAGAAGCGTAAACAGGAAACAATTACGCATCCATTTTTCGATGAAAAGATACCTTGGGGACTAGTGCCGCATGTGCAGGCGTTACTGTTGAATCGTGCTATTCGTGGTGATTTGGATGCTTATCCGCCATTTATGTGGAAGTGATTTTGTGATTGCTCGTGCTTGCTTGTGCTGCTGGAATATGAGAATGGGGTATTGGAATGATGGTTGTTGTGGCTTATGATGTCAACACTGAGACGCCAGACGGTAAGAGGCGTCTTCGGAGCGTGGCCAAAACCTGCATGAAATATGGGCAGCGCGTACAAAACAGCGTTTTCGAATGCTCTGTGACCCCGTCCGACTATCTGATTCTGAAACATGACCTTGCAGAGATTATGGATGAGATGTGCGACAGTTTGCGCTATTACAATTTGGGTTCGAAGTATGCTTCGAAGATCGAGCATCGCGGCAGACAGCGACACGTGCCTGTTGATGGGGTGATGATGCTCTGATAGGCATTGCAAGCAAGGGAGCAAGTGGACGTCGCTGATTATGTCATGTGATTGGTGTCGTCGTAAAGCTTCTATGGAGTATTCGTCCTTTCGCACTGCGAAATGGCAAGAGGATGAAGGTCGTCTTTGTTCTTCTGGTTGTTTGATAACTTCATAGTGGATATTGTGAGGTGTCTGGAGCCTCCCGGACGGTATCTGAAGCGTCAACAGTGGTTTACGGTACGATCGATGTCGTGAATGGACGATTGTGCCTGCATTATGGCTGAGGCTGTCCATTTTCACAGGCCGCTTCCCATTCGGGGAGCGTGGATTGAAATGTTATGCCCTTGTAATCGTTTGGTGAATAAAGTCGCTCCCCGGATGGGGAGCGTGGATTGAAATCTCGGGCATGTGAGCGGCACCCCCCAAGCGGCCAACAGTCGCTCCTCATCCGGGTAGCGTGGTTTTTCCGGTCCAGACACTCATAGCGTGTCCCAAGGAGAACGGGAGACGCTGAAAACTACTAGTGATGAAAGGTGGTGTGCTATGACAATGGTTGAGAGTTTGCCGACTTACTCCTCGGCCGAGGCTGAGGCAAGGAGCAAGGGCGACAATCTGATCAGCATGATTAATGTCTATCTTGCCGGGTATGCGGCTGCCGGCACGCCTGTTGACGTTGAGACTACGGGCAAGACGCTGCACGCTCTCCCCACTGATACTGTTCTGCGCACTGACGCCGATTTTGATGCTTTCGAGCATGAGGTGTTGGGCGATGATTGAGGTCACCTACTCAGATTCAGCAAAGGCGAACGTTAAACGTTTGAAGCGTTACCGTCGTGATTGCGCGGCTGAGGTTCTGCGTATCGTTCGTGAGGGATTGCGCATGAACGGGTGTGTTTTCCGAAGCGTACGGGCCACATGAGTTGACCAATCCGGATGCTCGTTTTTTCTGGCTACATGGAATTTCACGCATTCGATGATGTTCTCGTGTTGTATTATCCGCCGTGTCCGAACGGTTTCATTCGTGTCATGCGGGTGTGTACGCATTGGGAATTGCATACTGGCGTATTCGGTCTTGATTGGTCCGATCCCAAGACTGAGGACGAAGCCAAGGCCGAGTATGGCTTGGCCAATGAGGTCATAGAGTCTGAATGGTTTAAGTAGCTTGGACTGCCAGCCTTACGAACTGTTGAGGCAGTCGAAAAAGGAGATGGCACTATTACGTGTAGTTTGTTCCGTTGCAATTGAGGTATGCGTAAAGGATCGAGCATCGTGGTGGGCGGTGACATTTGCCTGTTGATGGGGTGGCAATGCCTGAACTGGCTGCGTCGAGGGGAGGACGGTGATGTCGCCGATATCGTGCCATGTGGCCGGTGCGACCTTAAAGTTCTCATGAATTACTCGTCCTTTCGCACTGCAGAATGACGTGGAGATGAGGGTTATTTTCGTCTCTCTGGTTGCTTGATGACTTCATAGTGGCTAGTGCGCTGGTGTTTTTTGACTTTTGCGGACGGTGCCCAAAACGTCAACGACGATCTGCGATACAATCAGTGTTGAAAATGGATGATTTTGCCCATATCGTGGGCGAAGATGTCCATTTTCGCGGTCGCTCCCCATTCGGGGAGCGTGGATTGAAATAGCGTGGAGTGGGAGCGGGCCGGGACGGAGCAGGCCGTCGCTCCCCATTCGGGGAGCGTGGATTGAAATATGGTGGCTAGGCTCGCCTGGATGCTGCGCAGTAGTCGCTCCCCATTCGGGGAGCGTGGATTGAAATTTTGACGGACACGTGGAGGACGGGGACGGCAAAGGTCGCTCCCCATTCGGGGAGCGTGGATTGAAATACGCCGCAAGCCGTTGCAATGCCTGCACGCCCGCGTCGCTCCCCATTCGGGGAGCGTGGATTGAAATGACTACAATGTTTGGACGCCAAACACGGCAATAGTCGCTCCCCATTCGGGGAGCGTGGATTGAAATACCGTCATGGTGTCAAGGCCCGTGGCCTGCGCGAGGGTCGCTCCCCATTCGGGGAGCGTGGATTGAAATATGACGTCTTGCGCCTGAGTGCCATAGATTCCGTTGTCGCTCCCCATTCGGGGAGCGTGGATTGAAATTCGGAACATGTGCGCACCACCTGGCGCAACGCCGCGTCGCTCCCCATCCGGGGAGCGTGGATTGAAATAAGACGATATATTCCGTGCTGACCGAAGACCTTGGTCGCTCCCCATCCGGGGAGCGTGGATTGAAATACCACATCATGATAATCATCGTACCAATTAACGCGTCGCTCCCCATCCGGGGAGCGTGGATTGAAATACATATGGAAGGAAAAACAAAATGGATGCCGAAACGTCGCTCCCCATCCGGGGAGCGTGGATTGAAATAATCGCGCAAATGGTCGAAAACGGCGCAACCGTCAGTCGCTCCCCATCCGGGGAGCGTGGATTGAAATGATTACAATATTTGGACGCCAAACACGGCAATAAAGGTCGCTCCCCATCCGGGGAGCGTGGATTGAAATTCGATCACGTCGGCGCGCGTGGCCGGGGTGCCGATGGTCGCTCCCCATCCGGGGAGCGTGGATTGAAATATCGACCTGCCGGGAAGCGGCGAACCATCGCCGGGTCGCTCCCCATCCGGGGAGCGGCGAACCATCGCCGGGTCGCTCCCCATCCGGGGAGCGTGGATTGAAATCCGCACCCCATGCGAAATCATTAACCGTTTCGTCGGGTCGCTCCCCATCCGGGGAGCGTGGATTGAAATGAGCAATTGGCGAAACTTGTGGACACCGTCACGGTCGCTCCCCATCCGGGGAGCGTGGATTGAAATTACTTGCGCGTTATAGTTTCCGGTGATGGCCCAAAGTCGCTCCCCATCCGGGGAGCGTGGATTGAAATTACAATCCGCAGACACTCGGCAACACGCTGTACCGTCGCTCCCCATCCGGGGAGCGTGGATTGAAATCTCGTCCGAGATGGGGTATCCGAGGTCTTCGAGGGTCGCTCCCCATCCGGGGAGCGTGGATTGAAATTGCCACGGGTAGAGATGCACGTGGAGGAACTTGTCGCTCCCCATCCGGGGAGCGTGGATTGAAATTATGTCCAGCTCATGCTCATGCTCAAATACGCCGTCGCTCCCCATCCGGGGAGCGTGGATTGAAATCCATTGTTGCGTGTTGTGGAATGGCGTGGTTTATTGTCGCTCCCCATCCGGGGAGCGTGGATTGAAATTGATACGGCGTATTGACAATATCATGCGAAAAATCAAGTCGCTCCCCATCTGGGGAGCGTGGATTGAAATTCAACAAGAT